>Ga0207695_10000132_pt1 | contig 223499 bp, 428 predicted proteins | sample KBSC54metaG_FD_184354 | JGI IMG/M metagenome (GOLD analysis project Ga0207695, IMG submission 184354) | Corn rhizosphere microbial communities from Kellogg Biological Station, Michigan, USA - KBS C5-4 metaG (SPAdes) (version 2) | ecosystem: Host-associated > Plants > Roots > Rhizosphere >...
GATCACGCCCGGAACGCGAGCGGCCGTCTGGTAGTAGCCCTGGGTCGTTCCGGTATCGACTGCGGAGATCTCCCCGCGCGCGACTGCTGCCAGCTGAGCGTTCGTCTGGGAGTCGGTTCCGCCGAAGAAGGCCGCGTCGTTCGTCACCGAGAGACCGAACGGGGCTCCGGACGAGATCTGACCCCGGCCCACGTTCCCGTTCGAGCCGGGGGTGACCGCTTGGGCCGGGACCGTGATGCTGTACTGGCCGGTCGAGGGGTTGTAGTAGGAGGCGAGGCGGGTGATGCTGATCTCGGCCGCTCGCGTCGTACGGAACTGGACTCCGTTCGGACCGGGGAGGAGAGTCCCGAGGAGGATCTGCCTCGTGGAGGTCGGAGTCGTGCTGGTGAAGAAGCGAAGCTCGCCGATCGCGCGCGCTCCCGTATCACGAGTCACCCCGAAGTTCGAGGCGACTTTGTCGAAGGCCCCATCAATCACCGACTGGACCACCGCGACGTTCGAGAGGTAGAGGGCCTTTGCGAGCGCGATCTTGTAGGCGGAGGAAGCCGGAGGGATCGAAGCTCCGGTTCCGGTCGGGTCATCGATCGCGAGGAGGGTGTCGAAGGACGACGCCCGGTACATGAAGTCGAGGAGGAAGCGGATCCGCTCGGCCTCGGTCGAGAACGGATCGAGGAAGGTGTCACGAGTGATCGAACCGGGCTGGACGGCGATGTCCTTGTTGGCGCGGTTGATTGAGACGATCGCGTTCTCGACGATCTGCTGACGAGAGACCGAGGGGATCACGGCGATCCCCACCCGAACGTTGATCGGGCCCGCTACGACTTCGGCCGAGAAGCTCGACTCGAACTCGACCTGGGCGATCGGATCGAAGTAGAGAGCCGTGACGACGTAGTAGAGGGGCTCCGTGTCCGGAAGAACGGCGAAGGTTCCGTTCGGGATCGTCGAGGGGACACTGGAGAGATTCCCTCGACGATCGTGAAGGAACTCGAAGTAGGGGACCTGCTCGATCGAGGAGATCGTGACGTCGGTCTGGATGTTGGTGACGATCTCTGGGATCTCGACCGCGCTGTTCACGTCCGTTTCGAGCGTGTCCTGGTTGGAGTTCTCCTGAGAGATCACCGCTCGAACGAAGAGAGGATCTGCCGTCGCCGCGAGGTTCTTCGAGACGAGGTTGAAGAGCTGGACTGTGTTCTCGCGAATCACCGGCGTCGTCACCGGCTGGGCGTTCAGCTTCGAGTAGCCCGTAGCTCCGCCGCCCGGGCTCGCCGACGCGTAGAAGTTGTAGCCGGTGATGCGAGAGTCGGAGAGACCCTGCGCGATCACGTTCACCGTCCCGTCGTTCCTCTCGACCGTGATCGAGGTCGGCGGGTTCGCTCCGGGAACGGCGACCGAGAGGAGCAGGACGCGAGCGGTGACCGGGGCGCTCGGAGGGCCGACGAGAGGGATCGAACGGACCTGGACGTCGTTCTCGCCCGCGAACAGTTCGAGCCCGTTCGGGTACGAGGTCGGGTTCGGGACGATCCAGCCACTGGAGCTGAATGAGACGAGGGACGGGTCCGACGAGAAGGCGCCGCCGCGGATCGAGACTTCGAGGTCTGCGGTGTCAGAGTTGATCGTACCGGTGAAGAAGCGAGTAGTGGTGATCGTCGAGAAGACGGTCGAGTCCACCAACGTTCCATCCGGCGAAGCGATTTTCAAAGTCATCGGCCGAAGCTCCCGAGGGACAACCTATTCGTTCCCGGAAGCGCATAGGCTCCGGGAGCGGTGTAGACGATGGTGATGTTGATGGGCTCGAAGGAGTAGTTGCGAACGGTGACGTCCACAAGGAACACCGTCGGGTCCTGGGGCGAGGGACGAACCCCCACGTTGTCGATCGAGTAGAGGCGCTCCTTCGGGGAGATCCTCTGGTACTTGGACTGGAGCGCCTGCTGGTTCTGAAGGTTCGCGAGCGCCGTTCGAATCGACTGCTGGATGTCGTTCGCCGTAGAAGGGTTCGCCTTCGAGCCGATCGAGGAGGAGATCGCCGACCCATACCACGGGTAGTAGATGTTGGACTTCAGCTCGGTGAGGACGATCTTCAAGCACGACTGGTAGAGAAGGTTCTCGTCCTTCACCATGATCGTCTTCCCGAAGGCGTCGTAGCGGAAGTCGTTCTCGACCTCGGTCGCTCGGCACCTCAGGCACGTGTTCCAGAAGACCGTGTACGTTAGAGCGAAGTAGTAGTTGGGGCGGATCGGCCGCTCGAACCGGATCAGGTAGCCCTCGTCGAACGTCGCTTCCTCGTTGGAGACAACGATGTTGAAGAGGTTGAACGGGGGGAGGACGATCTGACCGACGGCCCCGACCTGGTCCAAGAACCCGAGCCCCTGGATCGCGTTCCCCGAGACCCGAATCTGAGACTCGGCGCCCGAGGCGAGGTTCTCGCTGAGGGAGAGAATCCCATTCGCGACCGAAGCGACGAGGTAGGGACGCTCGGTCGGATTCGCGACCGCCGTGTTGATGATCGAGGCAATCTGATTCGCCGTCTGGTACCCGCTCGGAAGAGTCAACGAGAGGGTCCGAGCCTGGGTCTTGATCGTGAGGTCGGCGAGTCCTGGGGAGACCAGGTAGGGTTGGGCCTTCGCCGACGATAGAACGGCCGAGGACTGGACTCCGCGCGTCGGGCTCACGACGTACTGATCGTTCGCGAGGAGCTTCAGGAGCCCCGTCCCGGCGATCGGCTTCTGAGTTTGGAGCGTCGTCCGGTCGGCGGACAGAGTAACCCGTTCCTCCCCGATGACGTGGGGGCAGGTCCAGCCAAGTTGAAGATCGGTAGACACTTCCCCTTACTGTACGCATAGGTGAGGTACGGGAAATCGGTCGAGACTCTATTGGGAAGAGCAGGTATGGCGACTCGAAGTCCAGATCCAAGTTCCGTAGCGCGCCGCTTCGCGAATCGGTCTTGGGAACGTTCTCCGAAGGCTCTGACGCCTGCTCAAGTCGGAAAGATCTACGAAGCAGGGAAGAAGAGCTACCAGTCGTCCTACGCGAAGATGGTCGATGACATCTTCGCCGGGATCAAGAAGGCCACCGCGAAGCTCGGTTTCGAGCCCTTCTACGACGTCGAATGGTTCCGGTTGATGGGGAGCGGGATTCGCGAGTCTTACTCTTGGTCTTCGCTCCCTCCCGACATGAAGGAACGAATTGTCCGGGCGATCAATCCGGCCGTAGACGAGTGATTCCGGCGTAAGGTCGGATCGGAGGTATCCCACCTATGTCCAGCAACATGTCCCTGTTCACCGAGATCAGCGAGTACCGCGACGGAATCAAGCATCGTGTGCATCGCCTCCGGCGCAATCTCGCGAAGTGCGACAAGGCTCCGGAGATCCTCAGCCACGACGAACTCGGGAAGCTGGAGATCCTCCGCGGAAAGATGCTGAAGGAAGTGAATCGCTTGGAGACGCTTTTCCGCGTCGTGTCGGAAGACCTTCGAGTGACTGGAAGCGCTCTCGCCCACGAGATCGTCGAGACCGAGAACGAACCCCTCTACCAGCCCAATCGTTCCAGCGGAGGCAACCTCGCTCTCATGGTCGACGACCGCGACGGAGACACGGACGAAGAAGAGGACTACCGTCCGGAGGTGGTGGAGGAGCGTCGGAAGGCTTCGCTGAAGAAGATGTTCCTCGGTTGGATCGAGACCGGTCGAATCACCTGAACCGCCAGTAGTGAAAGAGAAAGGCCCGGGGCTCTGAGGAGCATACCGGGCCTTTCCCACATCTCATCCCAGAGACTCGGTGGAGGCGCCTCCACAACGTCGCTCTGGTTCCCTCAATGAGAGTTCGCTCGAACCTCAACGGGGACCTTCCGCCGCCGCAAATCGCGCGCAAACGGGATTGAGGTACCTTACGCCGAGGCCGGTGACTTGGTTATGGGTCGTTGTTTGCAATGACGACCCCTCGAAAACTCTACCAGGCTATCGGAGCTACCCCTTCCAGCGCTCGCGACGCCATCGGAGCGTTCGGGCCGACGTCTTCGGTACCGGGTCCGGTTCTCGACGCGAATACGACGGCTTCCGCCTTGCTGGCGTACCCGTTCGCGATCTTCGAGCCCACGGCGACTCGTACGATCGACGTTCCGGGGACCGGAGGGACGGCTTGGGATCTTTCGAAGTCCGCCGTGATCCGCGTCATGAAGGGCACGCGAGTCGCGAGCGGGATCGTGATCGACGTCGCGACGAACGGAGGAGGTCTCTGGACTACTCCCGCCGGTCTCAACCAGAACTACACGCTCAACACGAGCGACGACTACTACTCGGGCTCGTGGGACGTGATCATCAACGGCCCCGCGAAGACGGTTCGTGTCGTCACGTACCCGTTGGGAACCCTGGAGCCGATGTGTCCGGCCCCGAGCGCTGGCCCAGGCGATACGATCGACATCTTCACCACCGGTGTCTTCTCGAACCAGGGTAGTACGGCCGGAAGCTACCAGACCGGCGCCCCCCGTGCGGACGGGGCCGCCTTCATCGCCAACCAGGTCTCGAACACTCGTCGCCTCCAGGATCTCGGGGACGGCAACGGTCAGCGACTCCTCATGGAGTCTTCCCACACGAACCTGATCCTTCAGAGCGAGACGCTCTACACGGCGGGGGCGATCACGGCGCCATGGGTGGCGATCGGAGCTACGACGGGTCTCGGGGGCCAGGGAGGCTCTCCCCGAGGCGACGCGACCACGACGAACCTGATCTTCTCGGCTTCGGCCGCAGACGGTATCAAGCAGCCGTTCACGATCGCGGTCGACACGTCCGCCATGTTCTCGGTTTGGGCTCGGGTTACTTCCGGGACCGGGCTGGCCCGCCTTCAGATCTTGAAGAAGGACGCCACGACCCAGACCACGACCGACTTCACCCTCACGACGACCTGGCAGCGCCTCGAAATCCTCTGCCCGATCATCGGAGTGGACGGGGACGGGGGTACAGCCGAGGTTCGGATCCTCAACGGATCCGACGGCGCGGCGCGTACCGTTCAGGTCTGGGGGGCTCAGTGCGAAAACGCCGCCGCTCCGTCGAGCTACATCAAGACGGTCGGAACAACCGTCGCCCGTACGCAAGAGACCCTCTACATCCCGACGGCCTCGGTTCCGGCGAGCTTCGGTACGCGAGGAATCCAGTTCGACGTGACGTGGGATTCGAGCACCGCCGAAGTCCTTCAGGTTCAGGGAGCGGTCTCGTTCTTCCTGATCTCGATGCTGAGTTCCGCCATTGCGCCGACCGTCTCTCAGTCGATTCGATGGGGCTCTCTTCTACAGGGACCGGGGGCGCGCGTTTCGATCGTCGACCTCAACACCTACCCCAGTACCTCGAACACCCGGACGGCTCCGAAGCAGTTCACGTCTCCCTTCGTCTGGAGCCGGAACCAGAAGATCACCTGCACCGCCCAGTTCTATCGAGGTGCGTTCGTGATCGCAAACGCGGGTACGGGCGTCACCACCACACACGTCCTCGGGGGCGGTCCGCTCACCTGGAACGTCGGAGGCCCTCTCTACATCGCAACCACCGCGCCCGTTTCGGCCACCTCCAGTACGTTCGGCGCTACAGGTCCGGCCTGCTCCTTCGGCCGTCTCATCACCAGCGCGTAAGTAGGCTATCGGAGCGCCTCCCTTGAGGTGACCCGATGCGTCTAGGACTGCTGTTCGTAACCCTGGTCGGGCTCGTAGGGTGTATCCCTGAGGCTGGGTTCATGTCCCGTCGCGCCCACTGGGACAACCACGAGTTCCCCCTCACGGTCTGCGCCTCTCCGTACGTCGCGGCGGAAGACGACATGCACGCGCTCGACCTGACGGACCGAGTGATTCGCCAGGTCAACGACCGCCTCGGGTTCAAGGTCTACTCGATGGGTACCACCGATTGCGAGGTGGTAGCGGTGATCGGGGAGCCGGTGGACGTCAACACGACCGGGGCTCCGGACGCTGACGGCAATACGGACCCGGGCGGAGCCGCGGACGTCAATTACGTCCTCACCAGCGGGATGAGGTGCTCGGTTCACACCTTCAACACCGGTACGTCTGAGTTGACCTTCTACACGATCGAGCACGAGCTGGGCCACTGTCTCGGCCTCGCCCACGACGATTGGGACGGTAGCATCATGCGTCGCGTTCAGATCCCTACGCCGTTCGAGTCGTTTCCGCCCTGGATCGACGACCACGACCGGTCTCTACTTCGCGACACGTACCTGACGCCTCAGCAGTGATCAGCCGATTCCCGTCCAGTCCTCTTCGCCTGTAGGGGCGTCTTCCAAGAGGACCGGATAGGGCGGGTTCAACGTACTGGCTCGGGGGGCGGCGAAGTTGTAGTCGCCCTCTTCGGTCAACGGATAGAAGATCTGATCGATCGAATTCACGATCGTCGAGAGGTTGAACGAGATCGCGAAGTCGTCTCCGTAGGGGAGGTCCGAGATCACGCCTCCAACGGCCGTCGGGAGAATCTCATCGCGCTCGATCAGAAGCTGCTCCCGTAGATCGGCGAGCTTCAGAATCCGAGCTTCGAGGTCGTTCCGCTTCGTTCTGATCTCCGCCGACACCCACTCGCGGGCCGCGTTGATCACCGGGGTCATCTCCGCCGACTCGCTGACGTAGGTGATGTTGCTCCCGAGCTTCCGGGGTGGGTAGCGCCAAAGAGGGAGCCAGCCGCCGGTATAGAGCCCCACGGTGACCGGGTCGGCGGAGCGGGGCGATACGATGCCCCCGTAGGGCTCGGTCTCTCGAACCACGACCGTCTCGGTTCCGTCCTCCGCCGTCGTCGCCTCGATGATCTGGAAGCTGTCCGGGTGGAGGAACATCGAGATGTCGAAGGGGTTCCCCCCTTGGGCGATGTACGCTTGGAGGAGGCGCTCCATCGAGGAGTTGGGGGAGACGTCGATTCCGACCCGCTTCTCGCTCATCGGGGAGTCGACGTCGCTGAGGTCGGTCCGCGAGTAGAGGACACGAATCTCTCCGATCCTCACCAGCTCCGCGTTGATCGCGCGGATCCGGGCGAGGACGTCTCTCCGTTCGTTCAAGACGAACGAACGGAAGACCTGCCAGGCTCCCTGACGAAAGATCCCTGTCCAGCCGAAGCTCATGTATCGACTCTACGAGAGGAGTCGATAGCCTACCGCGAGAGCGTTACGTGGTAATGGCCTTCGTCTGGAAGCTGTTCCCCTGCAGACAGAGGTTCTTGTCGAACCAGACGGCGTCCACGAAATTCCCGTAGGCCTCGGTCACCGTCATCGGACAGCCCTTCAAGAGGTCGCCACGAAGGTAGATGACGCTGCCGGTCTTGATCTCCGAAGATCCAGGGATGTTCCTCATCCGACCGGTCTTCACTCCCTCGTGCTTCGGGAGGGTCTTCACGACTTCCGGCTTCGGATCGTCGCTCAGGAGCTGGGAGATCATCTTCGTCCTCCCCATGGAGTAGAAGCGGATCTTCTTCAGATCGGGGGAGACCGCCACCAACGCCGAATTGGCGTAGAGCTGCCTCTGACGGATGGTGAGCTTCAGCCGAGCGTTGTAGGCGAACTTCTCGCTGGCGGTGATGTTGTTGTCGTGGTCCTTCACGGTCCACCAACCCTTGGGCGGATTCAGCTTCTTGTTCTTCATCGATCTTCCTCCGGAGAACCACTTTACGCCGAGATCAGGAGTCCCCTCGACGGATTCCTCCGTGAGGTCCCTTATGACCAGAGACCTTCCAGCAAAGGATCATGGAGGACGGACCCGTGTAGGAGACTACGGCCCCACAGGGGGCCTGGTCTTCGGATACGCACTCGTCGTCCTCGCCCGTCAGCTCGGCGATCTTCTTCTGGGCCGCCGCGAGGATGATTCGAACCGCAGCGAGGGCGAGCTTCTCCTGTTCCTTCAGCTTCTCTCGAAGGCGGAGGACTTCGGCGGCGAGACACTCTGCGTGAGATCTCCCGGTATCCTCAGGAGAAGCCTCCATCTCGGCCAGAGCCTTGAAAGCGCGCGCCTCGGTCCACTCGTCCCTCTTCATGACGTACCTTACGCGGTAGATGTGGTATGAAGCGCTAAGAACACACCTATGGCCGCCCCGCGTAAACCACTCTTCCAGTCGATTGGCGCTTCAACTCAGTCGGCCCGAGAGGCGATTGACATCATCAGCGGAGTCTTCGCCCCGACCGTTTCCGTCTTCAGTGGCACCAGCGTTTCGGCGGTAACTACGCCTGGCTCTTGGCTTCGGCAGAAGGTCGGTACGATCGTGACGATCTCCGGCCAGCTCCATCTGACCGTCGCCTCTTCGGGGTTGAGCGTCATCCACGTCGACAACCTTCCGGACCACAACAGTAGCTTCCTGGGCTACTTCGTCGTGACGTCAACGGATGCCACCAAAGCGACGGGGGCTCCGGGCTCGATTCACAACAACACGTTGAATTTGGCTGCGACCGGAGTCGCCTCCGGAGCTTGCGACCTTTTCATCGTCGCTCAGTACTCGGTCGACTGAGTCAAGCGGTACGGAAGAAGACGAGGTGGGGTTGATCGTTCGAGATCTTCCCCTCGTACCAGACTCGCCCCGTCTTCAGCGTGTCGATCGCGAGGTCGACTCGCGAATCGGCGGCCTGGTGGCAGCGGAGGTACTTCTTTCCGCTGCCACACCAACAAGGTTCGTTACTGCCTAGAGGCTTCATCCGCCCCCCAGGCTGGAGAGGAAGTCCGCCCCCGGATCTTCCTCCTTCATCGACTCGACCTTCTCCCCTCGAATCCACGAGTTGACCTTCGCCGCGAGGCTAGCGACCGACTCCTGAGCGTCTAGCACGAGCCGTCTCTCCGTAGGGAAGTAGTTGGCGAACTTCGCGCTCTTCGTCTTCCGACCCTTCAGCCAGGTCGCGTTCTGATTCGATCCCCGCTGCTTCCGACGAGCCTCTACGACTTCCTCGGGGGCGAGGAGGAGAACCACGTACGGGTCCGCGCTCTCGTCGATCCTCGTCTTCTTGTTCATGTCCGAGAAGCGATCGCCGTCGAAGATCGTGTAGGGCCTCCAGAGGAGGTTCGCCTCCCAATACGTCAGCGTGGGGCCGACGTCGTGGCTGACCGTGTCGCCTCCGTCGAAGGTCCCGCCCGTGTAGTGACCGGCCAGGACGAAGTCCCGAGCGATCGTCCACTTCTGGTTCGGGACGAGTTCGAGAGGGACGTCTCCGACGATCGCCCGTACGAGGGTCGTCTTCCCCACCCCGGGCTCCCCTACGATCCAGATCGCCTTCGGACGGGGTCCGGTGTAGGTCGAGACTCGATGGCCGTCTGCAGCCTTCGAGGGGTCCCTATCGTACTCCTGCCCGGCCTCGACGTAGGCCTTCGCCTCGGCTTCTCTCTGCTCTTTCGAGGGCGGATTCTTCCGGTGCGAGGCGATGTTCTCGTTCGCCTTCTGGATCGTCTCCGAGGCCGGCTTCCCGGTCCACTCTTCGAGGTGCTTCATGATCCTCGCGTCTTCGGCGTCGCGAATGGATTCGACGGCCTTCGCCTCTATCTCCATTTCCGAGAAGTCTTTCGAGATCTCAGTCATCATGGACTTGAAAGCCGGGGACTTCTTGAGGGACGAGGGCTTCGAAGCCGGAACCTCTTCGGCGGGAGGTGCTTCGACCCCGAAGAAGGCCAGGAACTCGTTCTTGTGGGCCTCGTCTGCGGCGTCCTTCGCTACGAGGTTTGCGTGGCGCTCCTTCGGGTTCTTGAAGCGAGTGTCGAAGAAGTTCTTCTCGCGGACCTTCTCCTCCGAGACGGTTCCGCACTTCAGCATGTCGACTCGGACGTAGCAGACGACCGAGATCCGCTCCCAGTTGTCCTTCCCCTCGACCGCCGACTTCATCTCCGTGTTCCCGTGCCACTCGTGGACGTCCATCCCGAGGAAGTCCCCGGTCCGGAGGTCGACGGCGCAACGGTACTTCGGGAAGATCGTCCGGCCGCCCTCGTACTTGTCCTCGCCTTCGAGGACGGTGAGGTTGCCGAAGCCGTTCGGGAGGTCGCCCGCGTCCTTATGGACGCCCGTTCGGTAGTTCTTGTTGACGGTGATCGTACTGAAGACCGTGTCCCCGATCATCCACCCCTTCTTCGTGAGGGAGTCGGTGACGATCGACTCGACACCCTTCTGGACGGAGACCTCGTCCGAGACGAACTGGCGTTGGTTCTCCCAGCGCTCCGGGATGCACTCCTTGTACTTCACGTTGATCGCTTCGAAGAACGGGATCGCCATCGCGAACTCGGTCACGTGTTCGCGCGTGAAGGCGGTCTGGCGGCAGTAGGGGTTTCGCGGCGTCCAGTTGAAGTTGCCGACGATCCCGCTGAGGACCTGGTTCGACTCGCTCGTGTTCGAGATGTGACCGTCTTCGGTGAGGTAGCCGGCGGTCGAGCCCCCTCGGCTGATGAAGCGAGAAGGATCCTTCCCGAGCCCTTCGGCAGTTGCGATCCCCGCGGCCATCCCGCGATTCTTCGAAGTCCCGGCGGCCCGGCGGAGGATCCCGTAGGCCGGATCAGTGATCCGCTTCGGGAAGACCTTCTTCCGGAGGCACATCAAAAGACGGCTCTCGCGATCGTCGAACGGGTTCTCTACCCCCTCCACGACCTTCTTCATCGGCTTGTAGATGTCGACGTCCTCGTTGTGGGCGAGGATCACGTAGGCCGAATCGTCGAGGAAGTGTCCCCCGAGCTTGTCGGTCTCGACGTCGGAGAGGACTCCCTTTCCGGTGAGCTGGATCTGGAGGACGCCGTCTTCCGGACGCTTCCACTCCCACCACTCCAAGCCGTCTCGGTTCTTCAGTTCGGCGAAGTCGGGATGGGGGGGATCGATGAACTCGTTTTCTGACATGGCTACCTCTTACGCGCGCGGTTTCGAAACTCTACTCACAAACAGCGAATTCAGTCGCGCGTTATCTCACCCTGTCGTGTTTCACCAGCTCATCCGGCTCCAAGGGACATAGAGGCGGGAAGGGGGTACGATCGGGTGTCGGATCGTCGCCCCTCTGGCCCGGCTTATTCGGACACCAGGAGTGGGTCCTCTTTGGGTGGTTGCACCGAGGGACCTGAGGGCCCCAACCGTCCGAGGATTCGTCCGGAAAGGAACGGTACGGACAACCCTTCCGGGACAACACTTCGAGACGAACGATCATCGGGTGCTCCGGAGCTTCTTCACCACTGTTGCGTAGCCTCCGCCCTCGGCGTCCAGCTCCACGAAAGAACGCATCGTCCTCGCGAAGAACTTCCAGTCCTTCGTCCCCCACTTCTCCGATTGAGTGAGGGAGGGGCGATGGGAGAGAGGGATCACGCTCCTCGGGGGGACGTTCCGGTTCACGAACGCCATCCACGCCGATCGAAGAACCCTCCACGAGGTCTCAGGATCGTGCCCCTCGGAGAGGAGCTTGAACTCCATCGCTTGGAGGAACTGAGTCTCCACGGCGAGCGGGGTCCCGTACATCTGAGGGGTCTCGATCGCCCCCTTCAACGTCTCGTTCGCGTAGGCGAGAACGTTCGAGAGTCGTTGCTTCGCGGTCAGGCTTGAAGGCATCTCGCCCACCTCAGCCCCATCCGAAGGGCCTCCACCGCCGAAACCTCCGCCTGGGGAGGAGAGGCGATGAAGGAGGGTTCGAGCGGAGGTCCGGCCTGGATGCTCTGGATCCCTTCGAAGTAGCCGGGATCTGGTTCGTCTTCCTCGGCGAGCTTCGGGAGGGTTCCGATCGCGACCGTAGTGAATGTCACCTTCTGGCCCGACGAGACGTACACCCCCGCTTCGGAGTAGTCGGTGCCACTCACGTTGAGGAGGCGAACCATGAGATAGGGACTCACCGTTCGAAGGTCGACGACTCCCATCTGTCCGTGGATGTCGAACGTTCGGACGTACTCCAGGGACGAAGGCTTATCCGGCTTGTAAGGACACCAGAACTCGGTCGCCCGGAAAACGTTCTCCAGGGGACCGTGGTAGTCCGGACGGATTAGAATCCGATTCCCGAAGGCTTCCGGGAGACGGGGATCGATCCGATCGAAGAGCATCTTCAGATACGAGGGGTGAAACTGAAGTGTCGCTTCGAGCGCCGTCATGAAGCGCGTGTACGAAGCCGGGTCCGGTGCAATCTCCGAAAGCATCAGTAGTCGTTCCTGTTCCGTTCAGGGTCTTCCGATTCGACGTAGCACCCCGAGTCGCTGATGTCGTTGATGGGGTCCCTGTACGCGTCCGCGTGGAACTTCTCGATCGAGTCCCAGCAGACGCAGTCCCCCTCCTCCGACGGAGAGACTTGGAGGAAGTCTGCCTCCAACCCTGAGCACGCCTCGATACAGGCCAAGATCAACCAGGTCTTCATCACCGAGGGGGGTTCTTTCGATCGTCTTCGGAGAGGATGTACTCCAGCCTCTCCCGTTCCTCGGACGTTACCCCTAGGACCTTCATCCAGGTCCAGAAGTACCAGTTCAGGGGCTCGGGGTCTATCTTGGGGAATCTCGGGAAGAGGTAGACCCGAGCGTCGCGCCAGTTGTGGACCTTGTCCGCGATGAGCATGAGGTTCACCTCTCGGATTGGACTGATCCGAGGGAGACGAGAGGAGTGAACGTCCGGAGTGAGGTACGCGTTCGCGACGGATCGATACTCCATCGTGAGGACCAGAGCGTCGGGGTCACACAGAAGGGGTCTCGGGTCGGGGAACTCCCCTTGCATGAGCGAGGTGAAGCTGTCTTCGAGCTGAAAGATGGGGTGGAGGCACCAAGCCTCCTTCGTAGCTTCCTTCGCCCCCAGGTCTTCGAGAAGGAGGAGCCCTTGGTCGATGTGCCTCATGTAGAGCAGGCACGTCCGCTTCGCTCGGCGGATCCCGTAGAAGTCCCGGATGACCTGGTAGGGGAGAGTGTCCTTCATCGGGCGATCGCGTCCATCAGAGCGAGAACCCGGATCACGCCCTTCGAAGGAGTCCGAAGGTGAACGGGGACGAGAGCGTTTCGGACCTCCGCCACGAGGAGAGACCTCTGCTCTTCGGAGAGTTGGAGCTTCTCGGCCAGGTCCCTTACGTGGTCGGCGAGAGGGCGACCACCTCCGTCCACAGGACCTTCCGGGAAGGTGTCGTATCGGAGCTGGGCGCGTCGAGACAGCTCTTCGATCTGGAGCTTCGCTTCGTACCCGCATTCACACGGATGGTCGGGGTACGAAGGAGAACGAGGACAGTGCTTGTCGTGATCTACGATCCCGCACTCGTTGGCCAGCTTCAAGGCTGCGGCGGAGATCTCGTCCGCCCAATCATTCGACATGAACGGAGTTACGCTTTTCGGTTGGCCCGAACCTGACGAAGTCTTTCCTCCAAGACCTCCATCTCACTCCATGTGATGCTCTTGTAGAGGTTCCCGACGAAGCGATGGTAGATCCAGTAGTGACGAGCCGCGATCTGGTCCTTCAGCGTCTTCGCCGAAGCGTCGACCGGGATCTGATCCATCGGAATCAGCTCGATCTCCGATCCGTACGGAGAGGAGTTCGGCTCGATGAGGTCCAAGATCGGAGGCGCCTCTTCTCGGGGCTCGGTCTCGAACCATAGCTCCGGGTCCCAGGGAGAATCCCCGGACATCGACTGCTTCGCCTCTTCGGCGGTCAGCTTCCGGTACTCGCCTTCGAGAAAGGAATCGGGCTCCCCTTCGTAAGGAACGTGGGTCTTGTACATGCCCTCCCACATCCAGATCCCCTCGCTCGGAGGCGGATTGTCCCGAAGGAACGCGTCCGCGAGAGGCTCGACGCCCCTCAGGAATTCCAAGCCGGGTCCGATGTGCTCAAGAACCGCGATCAGCTTTCCCGTTGAATCGGCGGCAACTACGGCTCGATCCTTGGGGCAGTTCTTTCGGTACTTCAGGCGCTCCACGTCATCCTTCCGGGGGGTTAGGTTCATCAGGTTCGAGATACTTACGCCCCCTGAATCTTTAGTCGCTACCTATGTTTCTAGTCGCTACGTCGATTTTTTTACCTCGGCGCGAGCTTCGTGTAGGGTCCCCCTTCTGGAGGTTCCTATGGAGCGAACGAGGTTCATGGAAGTCTTGCTGGCAGCCCGACAGTTGGGGCGGATCGACGCTTTCACTATTCAAGTGGCTTCCCACTACGTACGTGAAGAATCACGAAACGAGAAGGAGAAGCAGGTCAGTAATGAGGGTAGGGAGCCCGCCCGCTAGGATAACGAGACCCCCAGCGTGAGCCCCGGGTCCGTCGGTCGGCTTGTTCGTCGAGGACGTCAGGCCCGAGACGACTCCGTTCACCCCATTCGCGACGAGGGCGAGCCCTACCGCGTCGGGGATCTCGATCGACAGAGGGATCGAGAGATACGAACGGATTCGACGAATGATCTCCTGGATCTCTCGAACCCTCTGCTGGAGCATCGAGATGAAGTTCAGGATGAGATCTTCTCCGCCCTGGAGCCCGGCCGCGATGGACTGGAGGAAGCTCTGGATCATTGAGGCGACGTTCTGCGGACCGGAGAGGAGCCCGACCGACTGGAAGGGGCGGATCGCGATCCACCCTCCGACCGACGTCATGTCAGCCGCTACTAGGCCCAGGACGTCCGCAGAGATGTTGTAGATGTCCTCCGTGAAGAGGGAGCGGGCGTACCAGGCGGAGGTACCCCCGCGAGGTACGACGATCGGAGCGGCCTTTGCTACCTTGGGGATCCCCGGGACGGCGTAACCGAACCCAGAGGTGTTGTAGGTCGCGAGGACCCCGAGGTCCCGAGCCGCCGCGAGAGAGGCGCTAGGGGCCGTCTCCGTGCCGTCGAGGCTGTAGGCGTTCTTCGCGACGTAGGTCGTGAGCTGGTTCCCGTCCTCGTCGGCCGGGGTGAGGCTCTGGAGAATCGTGACGTCGAGCGCGGGAAGGTTCGCCGCCCCTTCGGTACGAGTGTCTGACCACATCCACTCGGTGAGGGTCGCGAAACGAGCCGCGCGAGCCGCCATGACCGAGTCCGGGAGGTTCCCCTGGCGCTCGATGATCTGGTCGGTGAGGACGCCGATCTTCGTGAGGAGGTCCGAACCGAAGGCCACCGGGTTCGCCGAAGACGTGAAGTAGTCCTGAGGATTCCCGAAGAGCGGGAGGATGTTCTGGGCGAACGATTCGAGCCCCGTCGGGGCGAACGTATCACTCCGAGTGATTGAGGTCCCGTTCGGTCCGGTAACCGGCTGGGCGAGCGTATCCGTGAGGGTCGAGTCGAGCGTCTTCGAGGGAAGGTCGAGATCCGAACGCGACAGAATCATCACGGCGAGCGCGGTACTGACGGCCTGGATGTAGTTGTTCGTGTTCGCCGAGGGGAACGAGACCTGGACCACCGAGGAGGGAAGCCCTCGATCGGAGGCCGACACTTCGCCTTTCGGCGCGACCATGACCGATACCGGGGTCTGGACCGGGAGGATGTTCCACTGGAACGAGTTCTTCGAGGTCACCTTGTTCGAGCAGGACATGACTCGAACGAAGACCGTCTGGGGCTGTACGGCGTGAGCGAAGTCCGGGGTGCCGTCTTCGAGGATCGGCGTCTGCCACGGAAGGTCGGTCTGGGACAGCTCGAACGAGAAGACCCCGCCGACGAGGCTCTGAGCGAGGACCTCCTCGTGGGGGATGTAGATCGTTCGCTGGTTGTAGAACCGCGAAGGGTCGGAACCGTCCCCCGGGCCGAAGACGTTCGACTTGATGGACTGGGTCGAGGAGAGGTTCGTGATGAAGAAGGCCGGACGGGCTCCGACCCTTCGGTTCCCGTCCGCATCGAAGGACGCGTTCCAGTCCACCCCCGAGTCGAGAGCGATCGAATCGGCGCCCCCGAAGATCTGAAGAACACGTCCCGTCCCGCCTTCCTCATAGAGGCCGGTCTGGTAGGAGGAGGGGGTAGAGGAGCTTCCTTCGTCGGGGACCCCGCCGACGCCGCCGGTGCTGCCTTCGATCGGGGCGAGGTAGCCAGCGTAGAGGCCTTCGGGGAAGACCGAGATCTCGATCAGAAAGCCGTCCGGAGGAACGACGGGAGAGGAGATCCCCGGGCTCGAACCGGCGCTGGGGGCGAGGCTCCACTGGAGGATTGTGCTAGTCCGCCCTAGGAGGCGCGAGGTGGCCGCTCGGAAGGTCGCGACGGCCGAAGGGGGCGCCCCGCCCGTCGGGAGCCTCGTAGAGCCCCCGGCGAAGTTCGCGAGAAGGCCCACCGGGGTCGGGAGGGACGAACCGTTGATGTTGAAGCCGAAGAATTGGGCGAAACCGGAGAGGAGCTGGTTGATCAGGTTGAACTGATCAAAGTTCGCGAGGCGATTCGTGAACGAGACGTCCACCCCAACGTAGAGGAAGAGGGCCAGGACGGTCGTCGAGTCGGTGAAGGTAGGTCGTTCGAGGTCGGTCCGGTCGAGGAGCCTCGAAAGCATCCGCCGCTGGTACCCTTGGTATCCGCCGCGAAGCTGATCGAACGTCGTGTCTTCGAGGAGGTACCAGTCCCCGTTCACGTAGATCCCGGCTTTCCGGAAATCCAAGACGAGGTTCTGAAGGGTCTGGATCAGTTCTTGGACGAGCGCCCGGATGGGGTTCAGGAGGCTCGAAACGAAGCTCTTGATGATGTTCAGGACGGTGAGAGCGATGTCCAGGGCGGTGATAATGAGGTCGAAGATCCCATTGACGACCGCGACGGCATCCTGGATTTCTGGGATATTGAAGCGGACCTGGAGCCCGCCCCACTGACCGGTAGTCGCCATTTCTCCTCTGGGTCCTCAGAGGAACGGTACCGGAGCGGGCGTAACTTCGTCTTGAATGACCAAGTTGATCCCAGCCTCTCCTGAAGAGACCGAAAAGGTGCTCATCGCCGCGAAGGTTCTCTTCGCCCTGAATCGGCTGGTACTTCACCCGCTGGGGTACGCGATCGCGACGAGCTATCCGGACGAGGGTCCTCACGATCTTCCCACCCACCTCATCCTCATGAAGACGGACGACGGTTCTCCGCTCGTCTTCGAGGAGAGCCCGTTCCTCGATCAGTGCAACGCGGACCTCGCTCGGTTCGTCGAGAACGTCCGCCCCCCGAATCGGGGTGTCTTCGATTCGATCCTGCCTCACAAGGCTCGCTTCGCGGCGTTCCAGGAACGTGCGTTCGGACCTGAGGCGCCGCCGGAGACGAAAACTCTCGTCGAACAAGCTGCCAAGGTGATGGAAAAGATTCGCCTCGGGGTTCGGTTCGACGATCCCTACGACTCGATCCTCGACGATGGGACCGAAGACGACGATGTCGCGTACGAAGCGGCTCGGGCTCGACTCGAAGCGGACGGGGTGGACGTGGAAGCGTTCCTCGTTCGTCTCCGCAAGTTCCTCGCCCTCCATCGCCAGGTCGAGCCTCCGACCGACGAAGACCGAGAGGTCATGGCCGAGGCCGGAGGGATCGCCGTCCGGGACCTTCCATTCGGAGCCGCCGAGGCCTCGCGAGACATCCGCCTTCGAGACGACGATCCGGTTCATCCGGATTCGGATGAACCGACTCCTCCCGAATTCAGCAAAGAGTTCATGAGTACCAACAAGATCTACCGCGAGTGTGAGCACCGTCTCTCGACGGGTCCGGGCGCGGGGAAGTCCACCTTCACCACCCCATGCGCCCAGTGCGACGCGAGGATTCGATCATGAGATACGTCGCCAGGTTCCACTTCTGGGAGGCCGGAGAGTTCGAAGCTCTTCTCGATCGGAAGAAGGCCGAGAGCGAAGCGGCGAAGCAGAAGGGGGAGAAGTTCTCCTGGGGGGACCGAGAGATCGACGAGAGTTTCTTGGCCCACACGAAGGAAGTGATCTTCACCTTCCCGGAGGAGGACTCCGAGAAGGTGTTCGAAGAGGCGTGGAGACTCTCAGGTCTCCAGCGCGAGAAGTTGGATCCGAAGATGTCTTCGATCCGCGTCTCTCCCCTTCCGTACCTCACGATCCGAGAGCTTCTCTCGGCTCCCGTCCTTCACACCGAGTACGACTTCTGGAGGATGGAGGCCTCGTCTCCGTTCCCCGAGGACCTCCGGTACGAGAGGATCGACGAGGAGAAGCTGAAGGCCTCGGGCCGCGTTCGGATCGACTACTACGCCGACCACTATATCGACGGCGAACGGGGTTGGTCGATCGCGTGCGTCTTCTGGGACAACCTCCCGGTCTTCATCTACCAGTGCGCCGGCCGAAGCGGTCGAGACTTCAGCCGTACGATCATGATCTCCTACGATCGTCTTTCGGAGATGACTCAGTTCCTCCGGACGCTCCTGGATGACTCGGAACGTCGGGTGAGGGAGACCCCTCTCGACGAGGAGAACCTCGACCTCACCTTCTTCTACAGCGACTCCATCTCGCGAGAACTCCCCCAGCCGAAAGGAGCAAATACATGACCTGTCGCTGCGCCTCCGCCGAAATTCACGCCCAACGAGCCCTCGACCAGGCCTACGATTCCTCGCGCGCGACTCAGGAGTCCATGAAGAAGGAGATCGACAAGCTGAAGGCGGAGATCGCTTCTCGAACGGCGGATCCAACGAAGTATGTGATCCTCGACGCCTACGATTCAGCCCCCGGGTTCCTCGTCGTGAAGGCTCAGTTCCCCTCGTGCACGAAGTGCTCGTTCGAGGGAACGAAGATCCTCGTGTACCGCAACGTTCGTCCGATCGACGCGATGAAGTGGAAGAACCTCGACCCCCACTTCCGTGAGGCGGACAAGAAGCTGGAGATCAACAGCGCCCCGAGCCCGATCGCCCGCTTCCCCGGGAACAAGGAAGGGTGGGACGACGCCATCCACTTCGCCAACTTGAAGGCGAAGTGATGAGCGATCGGAACCGCTCCAGCGCTCGGTGGACTCGGGCTCAACGCGAGCGGGCGAAGCGCGAAGGAAAGACCCTCTTCACGATCTCCTTCAACAGCCAGTACGTGAAGCCTCCAACGAAGGGCGCGGGCGACTTCATCGAGTACAGCGGCCAGTGCGGAGAAGACTCAGCGAAGGAGATCGGAGACTTCATCGTGAAGCTCCTGAAGAAGCACAAGGCCGAGGAAAAGGCCGAGAAGACTTGAAGGGCTCAAGACCGCAATAGGTACGTTTTCGCCCCTATCCGCCTTCTTGAGGATATGGCACCCCCTCGGAAGCTCTTTCAAGCCGTTGGCGCTACGCCTCAGAGCGCGTGCGACGCGATCGGGGCGACTTCTTCCGACGTAGTCAACAGCGGGACGTACGTCCCCAGCATCACGATCTTCTCGGGCACCGTACTGTCGATCAACGGGCCGATCTCCCCCTTCATCTACTCCCGAGTGGGGAACGTAGTGACGGTCACCGGGGGGTGTAACGTGACCTCGACCGGAGCCGGAAGCGTAACGCTTCAGATTTCGGTTCCGATCCCCACTACCGTGGCGACGGGGTCTGGAGTCCTTACTCCCACCGCAGCCACTGCGAATCTGGGTCGGAGCGTGATCATGGGGGCGGTTTCCTTCCCTCCCGTATCGATGATCGCCAACATCACTACGGTCGGGGCCGTAGCGGGAGTGGTCGTCCAGTTCACCTTCCAGTACGTGGTGGGCTGATTCGGGCTCAGAGACCCCCGCCTCGTTTCAGGCGGGCTCGGTTCTCTTCGAGCACAACGATCTGAGCCTGGTCGGAAGCGACCTGAGCTTCGAGGAGCAGGGCGATCTTCTCCATCGCCTCCCTCTGGGAGACAATCAGAGGGAGCTTCCCGAGGTCGACCGACTTGGATTTCTTCCACGTCGGATTCTCGGGGTCGAATCCGAGGTCTTTCAGCTTCTGCTTCAGATCGTCTTCTTCGGTCACCGGATCCTCACGCCCTTCTGCTCGGAGTTCCGGTAGTTGCTGAAGTACGTTACTTCGAGAGGCTTGAAGGCGAGCGCCCCCTCGTGGATGAACCACGTCCCAGGGCCGTCGTAGATGTGGTCCTCTCCGGAAGGGTCCGGAAGGAGAGCCGTCTCGTCATCGACGAGGATCTTCATCACCCACGCCTGAGTCGACTGAGCGTCGCCGAAGACGTCCATCGAGATCCAGTTGGGGAAGACGGTCGAGACGTGGACGTAGTGCTTCCCGTTGTAGACGTTCCTCCCAGGCTGGATTCGCCACGAGAGGAGGAGAGACTCCACGGCGCGCTTCGTCTTCGTGGTGTGGTAGAGGATCATCGTGAGGTGTGAAGGCTGATCGCTCGTTCGAGGGAAACGCCCGAGTTGGCTGTCTCCGCGATCGCGGTAGCCCTCTCATGGGTGTTGACGTCTGCGCACTCCGGAGCGTGGAGGACGCTCGTGTAGATATCTCCGCGACGTTGGATCCGCCACGGAAGGAAGTCGTCCCCCGAAGGGACTACTGTCCAGGGCTCACTCACTTCGGAAGCGCCCGAGGTTCGCCGATAGGGTGAAGTTCGTCTTGATCACGCGGGCCCCGTCGTTACTCCCCACCACCATCGCCCCCGTGGGCGGAAGCTTGTCGCCGGGCCCCGAGGGGTTCGTGTAGATCCGAGCCTCGCTTCCCAGCTCGCTGTTGAGGTCCGGTTCGGATTTCCAGAGAGCTTCGAGTTCCTCTTCGGAGAGTTCGAGGCCCTCTTCGTCTTCGCCAGTAGCCAACCGGAGGTGTCTTCTGTCCACAGTCATCCTCCAAGAATAGCGCCTGAGTTGGGGAATGGGCTAGACGTCGGTCTCGATATTGACGGTCGTCCCGTTCGCGCTCGATTCGCTGACGAGCTTTCCATCCACGTAGACCTTCACGCAGAGGAGACCTTCCTCGTCCACTCGCGAGACGACGCGAAGACGGCGCTTCTCGTACTCATCGGGAGGGGGCGGAGGGTCGGTGTCGTGGTCGGGGAGAGGCGCCTCCAAAAACTCCTTCGTCTTCTCGTGAGACATGGCTTCGAGCTTCTGGATCGTTTCCTTCTTCGCCTTGGGCATTGAGGGCGGTCCGCCGTACACCATACTGATCCCACGCTCCGGTCTGCGTCTCATACCCCCGATACGCCCTTCTCTGACTTGAGGCCCAACTCCTCGCCGGGCTTCAGCAGCGTCTTCGCGTACTCCACGAACTTCGGATCGTCTCCCTTCGGATCCGTACAGCGGACCGTCATCATTCGGTTGAACTCAATCGTCGCCTTCAGTTCCTCCCGAGTCTTGGGGGCGTGGTCCGCCTCTTCGTAGGGAACGAAGTCGCCGAAGGCCCTCCACTTTTGGAGGGGCTCGGGGTCACTCATCTCCCACATGAAGGCTCGCCCCGAGTTGATGTTCCTCATGTAGAAGTCGACGTCCGAGTCCCACCCGGAAGACTCCAGGAAACCGATGAACCGAAGGGCTGCCTCTTCCGACCCGTCCGCCAAGACGTAGTAGGAGATCTCGCGCATGATGTCGGCGCCCGGCAACTTCTCTCCGAGAACCGCTACCGCTGGTGCGTAGCCTTCTTCGAGCTTCATACCTTCGCTGTACCCTTCACCATCGCCAGTAGCCGGGCCTGCTCAGCTCGACGCCTCGGAAGTTCGGCGTCGAAGCGGCGGATCGCTTCAAGCGTACCCGTTACACGATCGGCCCGAAGGGTCAGCCAAGCCCAGCGAGAGTCGCGGAGCTTGTCACGTTGCTGGAGAGCTTCCTCGATTCGATCCGGAAGAACCGGGCGACCCACCCCATTCGCGAAGTCCGCGTACGGAACCGCGAGCGAATGGTAGGGGGGTCGGAGGTAGTCGAGCCGGAAGTCGAGCCCCCAGAAGCGACGATCGAGGATGGAGAGACAATCCTTGTCGTTCGTGAAGGGACTGAGCTCAGTGCGACCTTCGATGTCGTCGATCAGGGCGCCTGAGAGAACCCCGAGGCCAGCGAAGGGATCGTCCGGGTCCCCGACGTCCGAGATGTGTTGGTCTCTCTGGAAGACGAAGTAGGAGCCGCCCTTCCGCGTTTCGAAGAGGAGGAGAAGCTCTTCGATCCACGAGAGGATCCTCTCCCGGTTCGCGAGGATCAGTTCTACGGTCTCGGCCGTGAGGAACGAGGTCGGCCGGATCACACGGTAGGCGAACGGCGCGATCGAGAGGAAGTTGCTCTTGAAGGAGTTGGTCGAATCGGCGAAAGCCGTCGGGCGAAGATCCATCTGACCTTCGAGACCGTCCGCCGTCCCGGAGAGGTTCGAACCGTGGACTGTCGGGTAGATCGCATACTGGTCGTCGAACACGACGTCCCCACCCGTTCGGTTCCCGGCGAGGGTTCCGCCGTAGGTAGAAACCCCGAGCGTCGAGGGCGATACGGTCTCGATCTCGTAGTAGCCTCGATTGTCGTCGGTACGGAGGGGCGATCCCGGGTCGTAGAAGGGCGCTCCGCGGGGGAGGACGCCCTGATCGCCGAACGGCCGGGCTCCGGTCTCCGAGGTCGGAGGGAAGCCCGTAGGGCCGCGGAGGACCCCCGCCGGGTCGATCACGAGGATGTCTCCCTTTTGGATTCCGAGGGAGGCGAAGTCAATCGTGGGGTCAGTGTCTCGGAGGAGGTTGATCGACTGATCGTAAGCGACCTGTAGATCCGGGTCCGAGACGTAGTTCACCTTCCCGCCCGTCTGGGCGACGAGATCCGCTCGACGGTCGAGAAGAACCCGGTCCGTGGCGAGGGCGAGAAGCTCCTCCGCGGATTGCTCCTGGGGGATCGGAGCGGACCGGAGGTAGATCTCGAACCGGGTCCCGGGGGCGACCGAGGGCAACGAGTTCTTCGAAAGCGTCAGCGTCTTCCCGTCAGTCTCCACGACGAGGATCTCCGCTTCCGCAATCACTTCCCCCGAAACTCCGAGGAACCGGACCTGGTCCCCAGAACGGATGTTCTGATCCGGAAGAGTGAAGTCACCGAGTTGAGTGGCGGTCCCTCCGGCGAGCGGGAGAGGCGGGACACTAGAGTCCACCGGACGCGCCGTGAGGAGACCGGCGGTCCCGGTGGAAACGAAGCTGTCGACGATCCCGCGACGGATCTCATACGTGAACCGAAGACGTTCGATCGCCCCCACGACCATGTCCAACTGGACGTGGAACCGACGGATTCGACGTACCTCGACCTGAGCCACTTCGAGGTAACTGCCTCCGACTGGTCCGCCGGAGGGGAGGTACGAAGTCGCGTCTCGCGTTCCGATTTCCGAGAACGTCAGCGAGTGAGCCGCATCCACGACGTTCACTCGGGGCGCACCCAGATCGTTCCCCGAAAGAGGGAACGACGGTTCGACGTAGATCCCATTCTGAGCGTGGTAGCGGAGATCGAAGAGGTCTCCGGGGAAGAGGCAAGCTGGTCCGGCGCCGTGGATCGCGGCCCAGTTGAATCGAGTGACGTCGAGAGCGCCGGGGATGTTGTCGTAGACGGGGATGTCGAGCGAAGGAAGGAACGAAGTGGAGACCACCTTCACCTTCGAGTACACCGCAAGCGTTCCAGCTCCCGGACCGACGACACCGGAGAGGGTTCCGGCTGAGGCGTCGTACGAGACCGATCCGAACGGAGCGCGCGATCCGGTCACCGTGCGGAAGCCGAAGTAGAATTCCGAACCCGCCGGGGGCGAAGGCCAGAGCGTGACGCCTGGGTAGTTCAACGGAACGCCGGCCCCTACCGGCTTCACCGGAAGGATCGTCATGCCCGAGACGGGTGTCCCGTTCGTCGCGGCGGCCTGGAAGGCGGAGAAAGAGATCGCTCCCCCCACTCCATCTTGGAAGTTCGAAAGGCCGAGGAAGCGATTCCCCGGAAGGTCGAGGGAAGTGTACGACGCCGAGACCGCGGCTCCTGCCGTCCCTACCACCGACTCGTCCACGATCAGGTAGACGCGTCCGGTCGCCGGGAACGCAGAGGTAGCCGAGACGGGCGTGTTGTTGAGGTCCTGGAGCGGGACGAGAGGAAGGAGGGACGTGACGGTGAGGTTCGGGGAGAGGTCGAGACCGACAACAGTCGGGAACTGGAAGTCCAACCAACCGCCCGGAGATCCTGCCGCCCCCGAGAGATCGAGACGGTGTCCGGGAGGAGTCGAAACCGTAGCGGCGATCGCTCCGCGAACGAGGTACGTCCCCGTCTTCCCCGAGCCCACGGGGATGGAGAGACCGAGAGTGGGGTTGAACTGGCCACGGATGAACGCGACATCTCCGGGCTGGATGCGGTCCAATCCTCCCGCGTGAGTCGCGAAGGGAAGGAACGCGTTCTCGTTGAGGAACGAGAACGGAGCGCCCGGGCCTCGGATCTCTCCCGCGATCACGGCCCCGTCGTAGATGGGTCCCGCCTCATCCTGACGCGAGGAGGGAATCGCGGTGAAGAGAACCCCAGTTGCGTCGATCGGAACGTTTCCTCGACCCTCGAACCCGAGGACACGAAGCGTCCCCGAGTTGGCGGAGAAGGTTCCCACTCCGTTCACCGAGGGGAGGAGCGTCGAGCGCGTTGGGAAGGTGAACGGAAGGCCTGCGTTCACCGCAACGATGTCGTTACTGGTGTTGTCGAGGATCGTCGCAGTGAACGTGTTCGAGTCGATCACTGCGGAGGAGAACGCGTGGGTGGAGAGCTGGCACTCCATCAGAGATCCACCCGGGAAGGACGGGTGAGTGAACCCACGAGGGAGAGCCGTCCGGAAGTCGACACGATCTCCGAACGTCAGTCGATCTTCCCCGATCGAAGCCGTGTTCCCAGCGAAGGAGAGAACGGAGATCGTGAAGTCGTGGAACCCGTTCGTTGTCGTGACGCCGACCGGTCCGACCACCGGATCGAACGGAGTGAAGTTGAAGAAGACGTCGGGAGCGGTCGTCTTCACGACCACCTGACTCGTCAGGAAGTAGAACCCACCCGCAACTACCGGAACGAAGGTGGCCCCGTCGTCTCCGGAAGCCTGGAAGGTGCTCCCGAGGATCCCCGAGCCCACCCCGACCTTTCGGATGATCACGCCAGCTCCCGGGACGAATTGACCCGAGGTCTTGTCGATCAGACGGATCCTCAGCTCGCTGCCCTTCCCGTTCGATCCGAAGATGTCGTTCAGCCCACCGATCGGAGTGGGGAGGACTCCGCCGCCCAAGCCATCGTCGAAGACGATCGAGGAGGTCCCCACAGAGGTGACATCGAAGGTCGTCTCGGTCGGGATCAGCGTCGTGTCCTGCTTCACGACGATTCCCGCGGCGTACGCCGGGTACCCCACCCACGAGATCGCGTTGTCCGTGAGATACGAGAAGGTAGAGAACCCCGCGTTCACCGGTGAGACGAAACGGGGAAGGTCGATCTGATTCGGAGCCCCCGACGTGAAGTTGGCGATCGAGTGGATGCCCGTGGCGCCGAGGGGGAAACCATCCGTGCCTGGTGTGGCCGGGTTCGGAGCCTGGATCATGAGGAGGTCGAACGGCTCGACGTTCCCCACCCCTCCGTGTCCCGGAGGAGGCGGGTAATCCCCGGAGGTCGTACCCCTCAAGAAGTCCTCGAAGGAGGCGAGGGTGGCCAGTTGGGCCGGCGCTCGGGAAACGGCCCCGTCTCCGGCCAACGTCTCGTCCGGGTAGACCGCCTGGGTCGCGTACGGAAAGACGAACGGGCTCGGCGGAGGGGGCGGAGGGTTCGGGCTGTCGATCAGAACGAGCGTCGAGAGACTCGACGAGGCCGCGCCGAGGAGTTCCAGCTCGGTGGTCGGAGATCCGTAGTAGGGCAACGAGTAGTCACCCGAGTCAAGAGTCTTCCCGCCGTCGAGCGCGGGGAAGCGAGTGGGAAGACGATTCCCATTCTGGAACCGAACGACCGCTTCCAACGTGGACAAGGGGCTCGGCGGGTTCTGGCCGGTGATCTCCTTCAGGCCGAAGAGAGTCGGATCACTGAACGAGGGAAGCGTCGCGTCGGTCAGCTCACCGGTCCGCGAGGAGTAGTTGAGGTCGGTCCCAGTGCGATACGTCGGGGTGGTCGCGACGTACGTCTGAAGCTCGGCGATCGTGGGGGGGTCCGAAGGTGTCGCGACGACCGATCCTGTCCCCGTGACGACGAAGACAGTATCTCCCTGCTCAGGGTCGAAGATCGAGCCCGAGGCGGGTCCGGTGAGTGAGAGAACGAGATTCGGGTCCGTCACCGGAACGTCGGCCCCTGAGAGGTCGACGCTCTTCAGCGTGATCACACACCCCTTCAGAATCGTGTCGACGAAGATCCCCGCGTAGCGGAACGCCGATCCGACCGGAAGAAGCGTTCCGCCGTAGCCGAGGCCGGCGGCGTTCCCCGCCGGGTAGCCGAGAGCCAACTGGGCTCCAGAGGCGAAGGGGGGCGTGTGGAGGTCGGGATCACCGGTGAGGAGATCGTTCAGACCCGTCGGCGTCGGAGTGACGCTCTGGGACGCGAGCTTCGAGGTGTCGGGAAGACCCGTATCCGAGAGAATCGGGAAGTCCACGAGCGAGAGAGGCGTCGCGATGATCGAGGGACGTCCCGTCGAAGCCGGGTCGACGTCGGGGAATCCAGTGGGGCTGTAGGCCCAGATTCTCGCCCGAGCGAGGCGCCCGCGCGCCTGGACACCCTGGACGTTCTGGATCGGCCCGAGGACCGGATTCTCCAGCTGACCGATCGTGGAGTTCGTCGTCGAGCGGATCGAGAAGGGGGCTCCGTAGAGGAAGCCGAGCGGATCGAAGCCGAACTTTCCGGCCGAGTAGACGCCCGGGGCGCCCGTAGCTTCGTCACCGTCGAGACCGGGGCCGAGGGTCGTGAAGCCCATCGTCTTCTCAGGGAAGAGACGGGAGAAGGGACTCGCTTCGCTCTGGCTCGCGTAGAGACCGAAGGCGGTGACGCGGAAGGTGATGAACCCGGAGAGCTTCCGTTCGACACCCGTACGGGTGAGGAGGGCGACGTCATCCACGTCGTTCTTCGCGAGGATCTCCTGGTAGTCCGTGAGCGCCGAGAAGGACGACGGGTCCTGGTAGGTACCGACTGGGCGCCCGTTCGAGTCGAGGGACGTCGAGAGGGGGTCAGTGATGGGGTCGGTCGCGAGGAGACGGATCGTCGGAAGACCTCGGCGGGCCGACATCCACGCGTCGAACCAGAGCACGCGCGGGTTCAACGCACCGGTGATCTCATCCTCGTAGCCCGGCGGGACCCATGGGTCGTTCTTCCCGATGTAGAAGCGAAGCTTCCCGTCTCGCTCTCCTACGAGCGCTCCGTTCAGCGTCTCTTCGATCTGTTCGAAGGAGGAGATCGTGGAGTTGTAGAAGCCGAGGAACGCTCGGGCGGCCCGATCGCGATCGAGAAGGTTCTGACGCTCGGTGACGAGGCCCGCGCGCCCGAAGTCCGAGTTGGACTTCGAGGTGTTCGAGGAGATCGTGGGACCGTTCGAGGGCTCGCTCGCCGTAGCCTGCTTCTGAAGGTCCGTCGCGACCTCTCCAACGAAGTCCAGGAACGGTTGGGCCTTCACGTAGAAGGCGTCCGGGCTCTCGAACGTGTACGTGGCCTGGAGGACTCCGCCCTGACGCCCGTTCGCCTTCGAGGGCGGATCGGTGAAGTGGAACCCGCTCGACACTCTCGGGTACTGGACCTCGCCCTTGTAGAGGAAAGGTCCGATCGAGCGCGTGTCCGTACGTGAGAAGACGAGCTTCTGGTTGGAAGAAAGACCGGCCTGGCGCGGCGCCGTGAACGAGAGATTCCCATTGTTCGGGGAGACCGTGTAGTCGGGACCCTGAACGAGGGTTCGGCCCGGGAGCGCATTCCCGTTCTCGTCCTTCTCGCCGAAGAGCACCACCTCGGTCGGCTCGGTCGGAAGGAAAGGGGAAGTCCCCAAGAACGCCGTTGTGCCTTCGGGGTAGATCGGACGAACTGAGATCTTCACCGAGTCGTTCGCGATCGTCGAGGACCAAGAGAGGTTCTCCTGGATCGGAGAAGCGACCGTCACTGTCGTGACGCGGCCGTCCGAAGAGAACTCCCCCTTCACGATCGCGAACGGATTCCCGAACAGTTCGAGCAGGTGTCCAGCGACCGCGTAGCGGGTGAGGTCCCCGTCGAACTTGATCTCAACCTGACCCTTCGTAACGGGCTCGAAGTGAGGGGTAGCGGAGAGACCGAAGGCGTCGGCCATCGTCGGAAGGAAGCCCGAGTTCGTCACGATCGGACGATCGGTGAGGAGGCTGAGCGCGTTCGCTCCGGGGTTGAGGGAACCGGCCCCGTTCGGAGGAGCCGGGAAGACCGTCACCGTTGTGATGTCGGTCGTCGAATCGTAGAACGAGGAGACGACGTAGGTCGTGAAGGCTCCGACTCGAAGCGCCTTCCCGGCAACCACTTCTGAAGTGCGGTCCGTATCGAGAAGGAAGATCGCCTGACCCTTGTCGAGGCGGAACGGAGGACGCCAGACCGGCGGGTTCGAGACCGTGTAGGAGGTCTCACCGCCGAACGCTTCGTACACGGCATACGAGATCGTGACCTTCGTCGCCGAGTCCACCTCGTCATTGAAGGAGATCGTGTTGCGTTCGAAGTCGACCGTACACCCCTGAGGGACCCCGTAGGTCTGCTGAGTCGCCCCCGTGTACACGGAGGGAGGGACGAGCGGATCCGTCGTTCGACCCGTGGGGTTGAACGAGTAGAGCTGGCTGGAGATCCTTGTCGCTACTTCAGCGCGGATGAAGAGCGGAAGGAACTGCTTGATCTGGACCGGGTTCCCGTTCGTGTCGCGGAAGAGGTCGCCCGTGTTCGGGACCGCTCGGAAGTAGGTGACCTCCACGAGCTGTCGCTCTCGAATCGGATTCGCGAGGAAGGTGAACGAGCCGAGGACGGGGTTGACGGTCGCGTCAGTCGTGCCCTCGACCGACAACTGTTCGACGAAGTAGACGGGCTTCCCGAGGTTCGCGTTGAGGTCGACCGCGGACAATCCGATCGTCCCGCTGTCCGGATCGATCTCCGCTTCTCCTGTCGCGAGGTCTGCGCTCGAAAGGAGCGTCTGGACGTAGGAGACCGTGGAAGCCGCGTACGAGTCGAGCAACCCGCTGTTGAACTTCAGCTCGCCGGTCGTCGTGAGGTACTCGATCGAGACCGGATCCGAAGAGAACGTCGCGACGGGAAGGAGGTCGACGCCGTTCGCGAACTCGGTCGTACCGATTCGAAGGTTGAAAGCTCCTGACGTGAAGCGTACCCCCGTCGTCGGGACGAAGAGCTTTCCGTTTGCGATCGCCCCAATCTCCGACCGAGTGAGGACGGTGAGGGCGAGATCGACGCCAGTCTGTGTGATCCGGGCGAAGATCGGACGGCCTCGGACGATGTCCTTCGCCGCGTCGGCATTCGCGAGAGCCCCGCCCGCGACTCCGAGCGGAGTCAGGACGCGGATCGAGAAGGGCTCCTCCGCGAGGTGGTTGAAGGTCTGGTAGACGACGTCAGCGACGATCGATGGGTCGATCTCCGACGTCGGGGCACCTCGGTAGATCTCGTACGAGACGTTGACCCCGCCGTCCCCTTCGATGAAGTGGGGGGAGATCTTCACGGCGGAAACGAACACGTCCTCGATCTCGTACGAGCCCTGTGCGTTGCCGGAAATGACCTCCAGGCGATCTCCGACCGCGACTCCTGCCGCTACGAAATCGAGATTCGTGTCCGTGAGGACCCCTCCGCCGGACACGAAGCGACCGCGCGATCCGGAAGCGAAGAGTTCCCCTACACGAGTGATCAGGACGGCTTCGCCGGTGGCCCCGTCCTTCGTGAGAAGGAAGTCCGACCCCGGCTCCAGGTAGGAGAACGAACCCCCGTCCTCCGAGACCCGAAGGAACCCATCCAGAGGAGCGATGAGACTCTCCGGAAGAACTCCGGCCGAGCCGAGGTTGATGCTGGCGATCGGAGCGTCAACCTTCGCCGTCCCGCCGTTCGCCGAGATCCAGGCGAACTTCTTGTCCTCGAAGAGGTACTGGACGTCTTCCCACGGCTGTAGCGGAGACCCGATCACCGGAGCGACGCCGGGAGCCCCGGCTGCGGTGAGCGAGAAGAAGACCCCCTCGTCGTACCCCGCGATGTCTTCGCGCGGGGCGTAGTCCAGGAACTGGAACACGACGGGGTTGATGTTGTCGGTGAGCGTCTGGTCGCTGAGCCGGTACTTGTCGGAGTAGTCCGGGACCGGCTGGGAACCGTCGAGATCTCTCGGCGATCGGTAGAAGCCGAACTCGCCCCCGTAGTCCGGAAGCCAGTTCGCGTCGGATGCGCTGAAGTCGCCCGGAGGCGAGACCACCCATCCCGGAACGAAGCCGAGGGCTTCGGCTCCGCTGAGGTCGAGCGCCCCGGCGGAGCCGAAGCCGATACTGACGAAGCCTGCTTCGAGGTCATTGTGGGCGATCGTGATCCGACCCGAAAACTCGTACGCACGCCCCGGGGCGGAAGCTGACTGGATCGCCGTGTTGACGCTCGCCGCCACGGTCGCTGCGGGGAACGTACCGGCTCCGAGGGCGCTCGCCGCCCATGTCACCGACGTCGCCCCGATTCGGAAGCGAAGCGATTCGGCCCCCTTCAACGTGAAGGAGTCCTGGAGACGCGAGAAGAGTCGAGCCTTCTCGCCGTAGCTCGAAGGAACGAACTCTCCTTGGCGGAAGTAGATCGGCTTCCCCGTGAGCTGCTTCCTCGGAACGCTTCCGAAGAAGACCAAGGAACCCGCGCCGGGCCGCTTTTGGAGCGAGACGTAGGCGACGTCGCCCGGAACGCGGAACGCGTCGGTGGGCAGTTCATCTTCGAAGGAGACAGCGATCGTCGTCGTGACCGAGCGCCCCTCCGAGAAGAGGATCACGTCTCCGATTCCGGAAGAGAGCGCTCGAACGAGACCCGTGGTGCTAGGTCGAGGCGTCACCGTTCCGGGGACGGGTGCGTTTCCGACCTTGTCCGGAACGCTCAGGATGCCGGAGACCCCGAGACCGGGAAGGGTTTCCGCGTCTGGGACGAAGACCTCGTGGGCAGGATCGTAGCTCGTCACCGGAGTCCCGGACGAATCCACGAGCAGGACCGGAGCCTTCAGTGGCTGAGCGTAGAGGTTCAGCGAGACGCCGTCGTAACGAACGACCGCGCCGAGGTAGAGCTTGTCGAAGCTCGGGTTGGGGACCGAACGCGTTCCAGGATCGGCCTTCTCGACGTCGGCGGTCGACAAGACCAACCGCCCCGTGGAGAGCGCGAAGCCGACCTCACCTTCGAGGATCGAGGCCGCGAGAAGGTCCGCCTCCGTGTCGAACGGACGAGCTACGAGGGGAGCCCGATTCCCGAGTCGAACGATCGGACGCTCACCCGGGCCCGGAACCGGAGCGAGGAAGAGGGCCCGCGTCTTCGCTTCGAGGAGACCACCCACCACGCCATTCGACTTCTCGGCGTAGACGCGGGGGACGTACCAGACCGTTTCCCCTTCGTACTTCTGGATGAAGTCCGGATTCCAAGCGATCTTCCCCGACGAGACCCCCACGACACCGGCCAGCGGCGGAGTTGCGAGAGCGAAGTTGTAGGCAGCCGACGCGAGGTCGTCCGGAACGACGCGAACCCCCGAGAAGTCCCCCGCCACTCGATCGACCACCGGGTAGGAGTTGGCGTCTGGTTCCGGACCGAGACGGATCTGAGCGTAGGCGTCCCCCAACGAGGAGCCTGGTAGACTCATCCCTACGGCCGTCGTCGGTCTCGGGTCCAGGACGTAGGAGCCACCGCCGCTCGACAAGGCTCCGAGGCTCGTAGGAGCGCCTCCGCGGTAGGGCTCCCACTTCTGGGTAGCTCCGTTCCAACCGAAGCGACGCGAGTAGGCGTCGTTCCGCGTCCACCAGAACCGAGTCGCCGAGACCCAATAGGAGACCGCTACGATCGAATCCCCACGCGTTCTGGAGAGCGCAGGAAGCGCCGGGTTCACCGGACGCGTTGCCGCGAGCGTGTTGGCCGTCGGGAGGAGGGAGATCGACCCCGAGCCCGGACGGAACGAGAAGTCCCCTCCGGTGAGAGTCAGGACGTAGACGGTGGGGGAGTCGCCGCGACGGACCGAGAGCGAGACAACCCCCGCGAGGTCGCGCCCGCCGTCGTCGGTGAGGACGATGCGTCCGGATCCGTCCGCGTCCTGACCCGTGGGAGACGCTGGGTCGAGGACGAGAAGAGAGCCCGAAGGAATCGTCCCCGTCCCCGCGTCGATCGCCCACTGAGGGCCTTCGAGGGTCGTGATCGTACCAGTGTTCGCCGCCCAGACCAGGAACTCTTGCTCGCTTCCGAGCGCCGAGTCCAGGACGGCGACACGGTACTGATCGGCGCGCGCTTCTACAAGAGAGGGTCCGCCAGTCGGATAGAGGGAAGGGTCGAGCGCGGTGACGTCGCGCGCAACCCCCGAGTCCGCCGGAGCGCTCGTAACAGCGTTGGAGGGCGAGGTCTTCGCCCCACGCAACACGAAACCCTCAAAGAAATCCGACACTGAGTATGTTACCGTTCGCGGAGGTTTACCCCCGAGAGACCAAGAGGGAGATCACCGATCAGCCGTACTTGCTCTCATCACCATTCTCATCGTCGGCTTTCTCATCCGCGTCTTCTCCCGAGAATAGTGGATCGGGGTTCTTGTCGAACTCTTGGAGTAGCCTCTCGATCCTCGCTTCATCATGAGCGGAGATCTTCCCCGCCAGGGTAGCTCGAAGCTCTTCTCGAACGGGGGTGATTTGATCCTCTGCGTGACCGAGGATACGTGCCAACACCACATACCTCCTCCCCACAAGATCCAAGTCAGAGTCAATCGTGTCTTGGAGAAGTCGCTCCCGGAACTTCTCCCGGTCCGTTTTGAGATTCTTCCACTCCTGCCGTTCCTTCTCGTAAGACTCCACAGAGAAGTCCCGGCTCTTTCGTTCTTGCTTCTCCCAGACCTCGAAGGCCTTCTGTAGAAGCGGGTCCTTCTTTAGGTCGCGACCCTTTCGTCCTTGGGTTGCCCCTTCCTTCATCCCCAGCTGGGGAGAATCACCTCGTTCGAACGAGGCGTCGTTCCCCTGTTCCAACTCGAACGCAGCGTCGAGAAACATGAGAGCCATGTCTCTCAAATCTTCAGAACGAAGAGAGTGGTCATGTCTCCCGATGTGCACCTTCGTGCGAACGTCTCCATCCACATCTACTTCGATCTGAGCCTGACGGTTGTCCTCCAAAGTGCGACGAACCATGATCCGAACGTAGATGCCGTGGTAGCTGAGAAACCGAGAAGCGAGTCGGAGTTCGTCTCTCATCGGGCCAACTCCTTCCCGCATACGTCGTGGTAGGCCTTGATCGCCTTCTTCAGGTGGGCGGAGGCGAGATCGAAGATCCTCTTCGCGGCGAGGTAGCGGAACCCCGCCTGAAGGATCTCCCTCTTCCGTCGACCCTCTTCCTCCGCTTTCGCGTACTCGGCGGAGAGTGCGGCTTGCTCTTGGGCGGTACGTTTCCTCCCCTTCTTCCCCTTGAAAGTTCCGGCGTCAGACTCGGAGTCTCTCTCTTCGACAATGTCGAAGAAGGCCTTCAAGTTCTTCTCTGGGTCCAGCGGCATTCCATCGTACCGACCCGGGAAGTAGCGCTCGATGGAAGAAGGCATCTTCCCCGGATTTCGACCGTTACGGATCCCCATGTAGTCAGCGATAGAGGGAGTCCCGCGATGAGACTCGAACCCAGAGAGAGGCGGATGTCCTTCCTCTCGGTAGATGTTGCAGTCGTTCTCCAGGAGATCCGCTGCGTCGAGGAACATGAGCGCGAGGTCGCGGATCTGATGGGAGGTCATCCCGTCCGAATCGTTCCCTCGAATCTCCAGAGTCGTGTTGAACGCTCCGAAGGCTCCGTTCTCTACGACCAGTTCGGCTCGGTCGACCTTCTCCACATCGCGATGGATGCTGAGCGTGACGCCGCTGTTGCCGGTGTGGATGTACCGCGAAGAGAGGCGAAGCCTCTCTGATTCTCTAGGCATTGTAGACTCCCGAGTAGGGTGTCCGGCGGGACGCCGGGTTAACCACTGTCGGGACTCTACCGTGGTTCAGAGCTGAGGGGGCCGCGAAGGCGCTCGAAGGATCCAGGTACGTAGCGGATCGGAGTACCTTCTGGATAGACACCGTGAGGCGCGTAGTACTGAGAGACGGTCGGGTCTACGATCTCTCCGGTCTCTTGAACGACGCACCAGGCGTGTCCCCAGGACTTCCCTTCGATCTCGACGGAGCCCTCGACCCTAACCAGCTCTGGGAAGACCTCGACCATGAGCCGGGTGTGCTGATAGCAACGGGCCGCGACCGAGTAGAACCCGCTCGGAAGTAGCAGACTGTGGGTGCGATGGTACTTCTCGACCCACTGCTTGTAGCGCGCGTCCATGTCTCGGTAGATCCTCTCGAACCACTCTTCGTAGCGTTCGTTCAAGCCGAGAGCGTTACGCCTAGATACTGTCGCTACACTCTCTCGACGAGGGCTCTCACTTTTCCGTAGTGGGTATTGACTTGACCGGGAAGAGCACCCACAACTTGAACGAAACCCTCTTCCGTATCGAAGCCCACCACAAGGCTCATCAAAACCCCGTTGAGGTAGACCTTCACTCGGAAGGCTAGATTTCTCTCCGCACTTTCGTATTCGGTCATGACGACTCTACGTCTCTACAGGACCTCGATGCTACGGACTTTCACGTCCCTCGGGTTGAAGACGGCGACCTCGGGAACGTCCGCGACAAGATCCGGCCCGTAGTACACGACCGAATCGAACCCCTTCGAGCGAGCCTTCCGAGCTTGGGCCTGGCTCTTCGTGATCAAGGGGTTTCGAACCGTAGCGACGACCGTGTAGACCTTCGGTCGGTAGATCTTCGAGTTGAGACCAATCTCGTCGAGCTTGTCGTACAACCAGCTCGGAGCGCCGGTGCTCTGGCTGAAGAGATTCGGGCCGTCGTCTCCCCCGAGAGGCTTTACCTTGCTCCCGATCACGTACGCGGCGACGTCGCTGATGGTGTTCGGGTCGACCCCCTTCAAGTAGGTTTCGAGCCCTACGACGTCGAGGCTGCCTTCTCCCGGCGGAGGATCTTCTCTCCAGAGACCTACGGCTTTCGGGAAAGTCTCCCACGCGTCGGTGCCCTCGTTACAGAGAGCCTCCATCATCGCTCCCGCCCCGGGGTTCTTCCGCTTCAGGTCTTCGATCAGGGAGGGATCGAAGCCGATGTTTCGGTTGGCGTTCGCATACCGCATCGCGACGCGCTTATCCGGGGTGAGGAAGATCCCCGCCCCGTAGAAATTCTTCACCAACTCTTCGCGGCTCTTCTCCAGAACGAAGGTCCGAAAGGTCTTCGTCGTGCCGTGATAGAGGGTGACGGGCTCGCCCTTCGCGAGACCCTCCAAGTTGTACTCGGAGAGATCGAAGGCGGTCTTCAATAGCGGCAGGAGATCTCCACGAAGCTCAGGCTTCGCGTGGGCCAGTCGAATCACTCTTGAACGAAGGTCGCCCATCCTTCTCGGTTGAAGTGATAGTACGCCTAGCGCGTAAGATAGAGGGATGTCAACCGAACCCGAAGAAGAGACCCTCGACTGTATCGAGTGTGACGGCCAAGGCGCCTGCGCGAACTGTGGCGGAGTCCCCGATCGAGGTTCGGACGACGAGACCTGCGGCTCGTGCCGAGGAACCGGATCTTGTATCCGCTGCGGCGGTACGGGGCAGCTCCCGGCAGGCTAGAGGTTCGGCTGAATCAGCCGGAGCTTCTTCCCGTCGAGCTTCCCGCCCTGCTGACGGACCCACTCGGAGCAGGCGCCTTTCGTCGGAGCGGAGAAGACCTCTCGGTTTCCCGCCTTCACGCGCCAGTTGTAGATCGCGGAACGTCCGCGGCCCCCTCGTACATCACTGGGCATTCCGCCGCCTACTGGACCCGGTAGCAGGAGACCGTGTACGCACTGCCCACGGCGCCGACCGGAGCGCACACGCTGAGGATACTGCCCCAGGTCGGCATCCCGGCCACGGATCCGACGGGGATGTAGATGTTGGAGCCACCCCCTCCTTCCCAACCGAGACCGCAAGCCCTACCGGAATCCGGCCAAGTAGGGGTGACGGTACACCTCAGCTGGTACGGGGAGACGTTGCGGATCTGGATGAAGAACCGCCTCATCGGGGTATACCCGTCCCTCGCTTCGCTGGCTCGGATCACGAAGTCGCTGGACTGACCCGAAGCGACCCCGCTCAGCATCGAGATCAACGAGAACACGATCGCCAACATCCACTTGGTACTCATCGATCTCTCTCCTCGGAAGATGGGTTGTACGGTCACGAAGCGAGGTTCTGCCCGGTGGGCTCCTTCGCCCCCGCGCTCTTCATCGCCTCGATGAAAGTGGAGGCGTTCCGCGTCGACATGGCGATCAGGGACTTGTCCCCGTTCGGAGCCGTGATCTTCACGAGACGCCCGCGGCCGTCGTCGTCCTCGGAGAAGACGATCCAGCCCTTCAGATGTTGAACTTGACCAGACGAGAGATCCTTCATGAACTCTCTTACGCTGTCAGCGATTCTCGGCTCTCTTCTCTTGCCGCGCCTGACTGAGATCTGCCGCGAGGGCGAGGAGAGCCTTCTCGTTCTGACTCACCCAATCGACGGAAGCCTGCTGAACTTCATCCTCGTAGAAGTGAAGTCCAAAGGCGCTCCACGAGATGAGACGGAGGTTCACCTCATCGACGTAGTAGACGGCGTCATCGAAGGACCCGAAGACGTCGAAGATCTCCTCGCGAAGAAGAACGAACGAGACGAGGAAGGGGGCCCCGTCCACGCTGACGTACGGGACGTCCTCGAACTGATCGATCTTCTTCACGCGCCCATCCTCCGCTCCGACTCGCACTCCGCTCGGTACTGAGCGTCGTCCTTCACGATCTCTTCCCACGCCTTCATCGCTTCGGGGGTCGCCCGCGATTCGTCCGGAACCGGAACGACGCGGAGCCCGTTGCACTCGGAACAGGTCACGTCGTACCCGCCCGAGCGGTACGCTTCGCGGGACTCCTCGTCCCAATCGTTCTCCCACTCTTCGCTCGTGATGCCGTGGGCGTCGATCGACGGGTTGACGTGGGTCCCGGCCCCGAGGCAGGTTCCGCAGACCTCGAACTTCGACGGGATGCAGAAGTAGGCGCCATGATCTTCGTCGAGGCAGGGCTGACACTCTCCGCATGCCGGAAGGTCCGAGTCGCTCGCGTTCGGGCAGGGTTCCTTCTCGGACTTCTGTCCGTGGACGAAGGCCTTCAGGAAGGGGTCGTAGCGGATCCCCGTGGGGAGTCCGCCGTAGGTGGCCATGTGGTCTCGACGGTCCATCAGAACACCTTCTCCACTTTCCCGGAGAACCGGCAGTTTCCGTTCTTGAACTTCGTGTAGGTGCCGACGAAGCGGTAGACGCTCCCGTTTTCGATCTTGACTCGACAGATCCGATCCTGAGCCACGAAGTCGTGAAGGTCCTCGTAGAACCACGGAGAGTCATCGATCTCGATCGTCGACCGGATCACGACGGAGTCCCCGTATTCGGCGTGCGTGAAGACGATCTCGCCGCTGTACTTCTCCTGGGGTCGAGGGGCGAGATGTCCGAACGTAGCCCCCAGGACTTCGGCTCTGTACTTCTCCGTCGCGGGAGCGAACGCAGCTTCCATGTAGTTCACGGGCGGCCTTTCTCGGCGAGTCTCTTCGCCGCCTTCCGAGCGCGCTTCGCCTCGGCTGAGGTCTTCAACTCCGCGACCAGCTCAGGGCTCCGTTCGCGCTTCTCTTGACCGAGGGCTTCACGGCCCGAGAAGCCGCGAAGCCCGCCGTTCATACTCGCGATCCCGAGGATCGTCGCGATGTCTCGATTCACGTACGGCATTCTCAGATCTTCACGTTGTGGGACTTCGCGAGGTCGAGAGCCGCCTGGACGTCCTCCGGGATCGGGGTCGACCCGAGAAGCTCGACCAGCGTGAGGAGACCCTCGTACTGACCGCGCGCCTTCGAGTGGTAGGCCGAAGCCTCCGACGCGTGACGAGCGATCTGGGAGAGACGATCCGCGTGGCGGTCCGGATGGTCGTAGGACTCCTTCATCCAGTAGATACAGCTCTCGTAGCCGCGGAGCGTACTGCCGAGACCCGAAGCGAGGACCATGGCCTTCAGAAGAAGCATGTCCGCCGGCTTCGGCTGATCCGGGAGAGCGACGACTCGAACCTGCGTCTGGTAATCCAGAAGGTAGGGAGTCTTCGTCTGAACGTCCCGAACCGGAACCGAGCCGAGGGAGCGATCGAATTCGCCCTCCACCTGGAAGGTCGCGACGGTCTCCTCGACCATGTAGCCCTGCGGAACGTCGCGGATCTCCGCCGTGTCGCCGACCTTGAACTCGCGCTGCGTCTTGGTGCTCATAGAAACGTTCTCCTCGCCTAGTAACGAGGGAGACCGAGTCTCTTACACTCCTCAGACGAGGAAAGAGATCGTAGAGCCGACGCTCGAAGAAGGACCCAGGGGCCCGGCTGGGGTCACTACGCCCGTCCCGGGGACGGTTACGGCCGTCTGGACTAGGGTGGCGATTCCGGAGGCGATCGCGAGGTAGAAGCTCGGGAGACTCGAACCGGTCCCTCCGAGGGTCGCGGTAAGGGCGACGTGGGCGGCCTGAAGGGCGGCCGAAAGAGACGCCGAATTCGCTGAGGTTACGAAGGAGACGTCCAATCCCGAGCCGACTCCGGTCGAAACCCCCTGGTAGGTGAGGGTTCCGCTTAGGGAGGACATGAGCCCGGTCCCGATCGCCGTACCGACTTGAGCTACCGTAGTACCGGAAAGACCTCCCGAGGCCATTCCGGCCGGGACGAGGGCCGGACCCCCGGTGAACTGGAGGGTTCCGACCACAGTTCCCGCCCCTACGACGCCCGTAGAGACGCCTTGGACCAGGACGTTGCCCGGCGTTGAGGCCCAGGTCGAGAAGGCGTTACCGAGGGCGTCGGCGAGGAGGCCCCAGGTCTGACCTCCCGGAAAGGAGGCCGACCCTCGGATCGCGCCCGAGATCGCGGAAGCCGGGACCACTTAGAGTTCGATCTGACAAGCGTAGTGGGAATCGAGATCGGTCTTGTCGGGCTGACCCTCGTTCCATCCGTCGTCTCCCATCGCCGTTCGGTCCGGGCTCTCGACCGGACACGAAGGACGAGCAGAGTCTGTGGTCTCTACCCCATTCGGACGACCCACAAGAACCTTCTCTACATTTCCAACCCCCGAGAGCGGTCTCGTGTAGTGGATAGAATCCGCGGAGGGATCGACATTCTTTCGAATGACCTTGTCGACGTAAGCCGCACAGACTACGGGTGGCTTCACTCCCATGACGATCTTCTCTACCGCATGAGACACTTCGCCATATCTTCCCGGAACGTCAAAGCTCCTGGTCAGATAGGTCTTGATAGCGGATTTCCCTTCGGGACTTCCGTCTGAACCCATCAACCCCAGCTTCATCCCGAAGGGAGTCTTCTTCGAGACGACGAACGCGATAGGGACCTCATCCTTCTTGAGGACTTCCCAAGCGTCGTAATCCGAGACCATTTCTGAGGGCGAAGCTTTCGACAGACCGATCTTCCGGTAGGTCGCTTCGTACATCTTCCAGATCTCGTCCAGATACGAACCCTTCGCCACTGTCTCCCAACCCCCTCCGATTGAGGACGCGCTCTTCAAGAGCGGGAGAAGATATGGGCGAAGCTCGGGCTTCTCGTGAGCGAGTCGGATCGTCTGGGATCGGAGAGGGTCCTTCTTTGTCGTCCAGGTGTTCAGGTCCGAGATGAACTCGTTCACTTCGGCGAGTTCCGCCTTCGTGAGAGGACCCTTCACGTTTCGGTCGTTGAAGAACTCCCAGGCCTTCTCCGGCTCCCCTTCGTAGGTCGAGAGGCGGATGAACCAGTTGGCGTCGTGACCTCGGGGAAGGTGTTCACGAAGGATTCTTCGCCCTGCGATCTCGTCCGCTTTCTTCATCCCAGCCATCTCACGAGAAGCCAATAGGACCTCAATCGTCCTCGGCTTCCTCCTCTTCGTCGTCGGTCTCTTCGAGGTCGTCGTCAAGATCGTCCGAGAGACTGGTCTCGTCGTCCTCGATCTCGGCTTCCTCGGACTCTTCCTTCGCGACCTCGGCGAGGGAGAGGGCGAAGGCCTTCAGCCACTTCTCGATAGACCGGTCCCCCTTCGGGAGACGATCGAACGCTTCTTGGATTCGGGCGTAGCGCTGATCTTCGATCCAGGCTTCGAATTCTTCTCTTGACACGCCTTCTCTCTCCTCAATCCCGAGTTCTGACTATCGGGATGATACCGGGGAGGAGCGTTACGCTGTCTGAGAAACTCCCGTAGAAAATCGCCTCGCTTGAGTGGTTATAGGGTCTCCGAGGGATATGGCGACCCCTCGAAAACTCTTTCAAGCTATCGGCGCCACTCAACAGAGTGCTCGCGACGCGATCGGAGCGATTTCTTCTGGAGATGTCGCCGGGATCTCTCCGGGCCCCTGGGCTTCGGTCCTCTACGTCGACAACGTAAGGGGAAACGACTCGACAGCAGCGAGAGGCAACCAGAACCTCCCTTTCGCGACGATCCAAGCCGCGTTGAATGCTGCTCAGACCGACGACACCGTCTGGCTCGCACCGCAGCGCTTCACGCTTCTCGCATCGCTCACTATCCCAGCCACGATCGTTCGTCTCACGATCACGGGGACGACGGTCAACGCCAACTACAGCGTGGGGTCTACTCAGGTAGCCACCACGATCATCGGCGTGAGCCTTGACAAGTTCAATCTGAACTCCGCTACGCTGCTCACTCGAATCAACTTCACCAACTTCAACTTCAGTAGCTCCAGCGCGGGGTTCTACTCGGTGAGAGCCGATAGCTCGCTCGGGGCGAACTCACAGCTGTCCCCGACGTTCAACAACGTTCAGGGACTCAATCTCTTCTTCAAGAGAATCGCGGTCGGCAGCCTCTACAACAGCCAAGGTGCCCAGCCCTGTGTGTATCAGGGTTGCCTGACAGTTCAGCTGTTCAACTCCCAGATGCAGGGAGACTGTACGAACAGCTTCGACAATACTGTCGACCCGGCCACTTACACGGGTACTTTGGTCCTTCAGTACGGTTCGACGCTCGGAAGCGTGTTCTCTCCTTTCACTCTTTCGGGTCAAGGACAGCTCTACGTAGACGAGTCTTCCACCTTGTCGGGTGGACTCAAGGGCTCAGGTCTGCTGGCCCCTGTTGGCAGCAACGCCCCTACGGTTGTATGCGCTGGTTACCTCTCTGGCACGGTCGATTTCTCAACGGCGGGTTCCGAACTTCCAGATACCGCTACGGCCCTCGTCTTCAACTTTCAGGGCTGTAGGTTCGTGACTGGTGGGATTGCCTCCCCGGGATTCGCTCCGGCCGGGTCTTCTATCATCAAGTTCAAGGTCGGTGGGTCCGCCGTCAACGTTCAGACCGTCATCATGGAGGACACCCTTCTCCCGAAGGCGTGCGCTCTTACTGCTGGAGCCCGGGTCAACATCCTCGGACGAGGTTCGCGCTGGCCGAGCGTGGTCCTAGCGACTCCGGACGCGACCGGCGCAATCGATCCTCCGACCCTCACCGGTGCGATCGACCTCAGCGCGGGCGGTAGCCAGGCGAAGACTTGGGCCCAGCTCGGTCAGGCATCCTTCGTCCGAACCGTTTCTCAGGCGGACAGCGTTGTCGTCTCCGACAAGGTCCAGGGAGCCAACACCGTGGTCTCCTCGATCACGTCGACCGGTATCACCTTCCTGAATACGATCCAAGGCGCGAACACAGCGGTGAACTGGCTCGCGACCTGGCGCTGAGGCTCTACTCGAACTCGTTCGTCGCTTCGTTGCGATGGAGGTCGAGAACGGGGGTTCCCGAGATCATCTCCGGGTCGACGTGACGTCGCTTGTAGACTCGAATCCGGCTCCAGTTCCCCGGAACCGGATTCGATGCTCGACCCGCAGCCGCGAGCGCCGCCCGGAGCGTCACGAACGTTCCGTTGACCAGGTCGTCGAAGACGAGGATCCACTTCGTCTTCGACGCCTCCATCTCGCGGAGGTCTTCCATGGTGACCTTACTCACGACCGGACCTCGACACGATCCCCTTCGTTGAACACCCCGTAGCGGTAGCCCGGGATGTCGAAGGACCAGTAGCCCTGATGCGGGGGCCAGCGGGGGTTCCGCTTCCAGACGAGGTCGTACGGGAGGACGTAGTCGTACTTTCCGTTCCCGTGCTCCTTCATGAGGAAGTCGCCCTTCTTCGCGGGCGGAACGAGCGACTGTTCGAGGTCTTCCTTCGTGATGGTCTTGATCATGGGTCCCCTACCTTCCTACTCGAACCCGAGAAGGATCAAGATCTCGCGGAGTGTCCGCGCCCGAGCTTGAGCCGTCTCCAGGTTCGAAGCGATCGTCGAGAGAGAGTCGCCCTCCGGAATCTCCCCGGTGACGTCCCTCATCGTCTTGAAGAGAGCTTCGGAGAGCTTCTTCGCGAGACTCTTCGCCTGATTGGTGGTGTCCTCGTAGTCCTTCGTGATCATGAGGAGCGAGGCCGGGCTGATCTTCACGGGCGCGGGCTTCTCCGGGGTCGCACGCGTGATCAGCGAGTTACTCGGAAAGAGAGACGTCCACGAGTCCCCACTGTAGAGGCAGATCTCGTCCCACCCGTCGGCGAACCAGCGCTGACGCTGGGTCGCTCCCTTCGGAGTGAGGTCCATCTTCGTCTTCTTGTAGGTGTAGGTCCCGGGACGCGCACCCGATCGGCGGAGACGAACGGTGATCAAGCTGTCGGACGGTTTCTTCTTCATGTCTCTTTAACGAACGGGGAAGGATTCCCTACACTTCGCTTTCGTCTGTGGGTCGATCGTCGTGGAGGTCTTGCATCCGGGGGTCGTCGCTCGGACGATTCGGACAGACCGACATCCCCTCGTGATCCGGGCCTCCGCATCCCGGACACTTCGCCAGTCCGACGTCGAAGCCACAGGGACGGCAGATCGTCCGACCGTCTCGGCGCTCGCAGTCGCGATGCTCGCAAGGAGCGTCTGGCTTCTCGTGAGAGAGGAACTGGTTGAGGGTCCCGTCGCTTTTGAAGAGCCAGATCGCCCAATTGGGGCGGCCATCGGGGTACCGAAGAACCACGATCGTGTCGTCCGGTCCGGTGAAGTGGTCGACGGTGTAGCGGGTCCCGTCCCTACCGATCAGCGTCTCGTTCACCCGAGGCTTCCGCGTCAGCATCTACTCCTCCTCGAAGGCGGGGGAGAGGTTCGCGATCTCGCGGTCGATCTCGCGACGCTGATGAAGAGCTGCCTCCAGCTTGTAGAGCCGGATCAACTCGTCATGGATCGCATGAGCCGAACCCTCGGAGAAGACGATGACGCGCTTCCCGTCCTTCCAGGAGCCTTCGGTGCGGATCTTCTCCGCCAGCTTCTGGAGATCGACGCGAGTCAAGACCGCGTTCCCGGACCGAAGCGATGGCCACAACCGTCGCAGCGGTAGACGACCTGGGAGGGCGAGTCCCCGTTGTCCTCGATCGAGGTACAGCCGCAGTGAGGACACTCGTCCCCGTTCGCGTGACGGACAGCCTGGGCGAGGGTCGAGACGCGCTTCGCGCGCTCCTTCTCGGGGATCTTCGCGAGCATGATGTCGAGGTACATCGAGTCCGCGGTCTGGGTTTCGTTTCTCATGTTCGTATAACGGAAGCGACGGGAGTTTCTACACTCACTCGTCCGATTCCGAACCTTTCGCGTCGAGCGCGGCAAGGGCGTTCGAGAGGGCCCGCCACTGCTGAGCCGTGACCACGTACTCTTCCCCTCCACCCGACCCGAACGCGGTGACCCCCTTCGCGCGCTCCATTCCGGACAGGAAGACTTCCGGCATGAGGAACGCCCGGGCCGCCTCGACTACGGCTGCGCGCGCCGTCTCGACCGGGGAGAGAGATTCCTCGATCGTTCCCCTCACGAGAGCGGCGGCCCGCTGGGCGCCGAACTTCGTTCTGTAGATCATCGCGCTGTAGCCGCCAGGGCCGATCTGAACCTCCGGCTTGAACCCGCCGTTGCGAGTCAGGATCATCTTCGGGTTCGACCCGCTGCGTACGATGTAGTTCATGATTCTCTCCTCAAAACGGAATGTCGTCCGAGTCGTCCACCGGAAGGGCCGGAGCCGAGACGACGAAGACCGTCGGCGGAAGACCCGCAGCGATCCGAGCCGCTTCCTCCGCCTCCCACTCTTCCTGCTCGTACGCTGCTGCGCTCTCGAAGAAGAGATCCGCGTCCGCGATCGTCGCCGCGTAACGCTCGTGGTTGTCGTCGTAGGCCGCGCCCGCCTCGTGATCCTCGTGCTCACGACGGTGGTCGCCCTGGTAGGGGTCCTGAGTCGGGCAGATGAGGTAGCAGGGGCTCGCTCCGCAAGTACCGCAAACCGTCTTTTCGTTCGTCATGTTCGCCGTCTCCGCCCATGTAACGAACGAGTCCGAGACGTCTACACTCCAGAAACTACACTCGTCCCGGGAACGGACGTCTTCGCACCCAGAGCTTAGAACCGGGGCTCGGCCCGTCCCCAGGACGAGTGTAGTTTCGGGTAGTTACGGCTCAGCGGGCCTTCTTCGGGACCGAGATCCAGCCCTTCGGACCCCTCGCGAAGTTCTCGGTCTCCCACTCTCCACGCGTCTTCACCCGGAGGTAGACCGCGCTGGCGAAGATGTTCTCCGACAGGGCGTCGTACTTCTCGAACGTCTCGGTCATGAACTTCGTGACCTCGTCGCGGGTCTGGAAGTAGCGCTCCATGGTCTCCGTCCCGTCGGCCGCTCGGAGGTGGACCGAGATCGTCCCCATGTCGATCGCGACCTTCCGAGCGGCCTCGATCCGGAGCTTGTTCACGGTCGGCGAGATCCCCCCGTCGTACGTCCGCTTCAGGCGATCGAGCGTCTCGTAGAGCCACGGATCCGAGACCTTGTTGTCCTCGCGCTTCTCCATCGGGTGGTGGTGACGCGTCTCCTTCTCGATGATCGCGTCGATGATCGCGTCGAGGACGGCCGTCTTGTCGGCGAGTGAGGCGTCGCTCTGAAAGAGCTGGATCGCCTTCGCGATGTCGTCCTTCCGCTTCGCGCGGCCCTCCTCCTGCTTCTTCCGTTCGAGGTCCTTCTGCTCGATCCGCTGGTACGAAGCTTCGCGAAGCTCCCCCGGGTCGAACCCGGCCGACCGGATGATGTTGTTGATCACTCCCTCGAACTCGCGCCCGAAGTGCTTGTCGCCCATCGCGTACGTCCACGGCTGGGTCCCGAAGAAGGGGGTCTTCTCGAACTCCTGGCCCTTCTCCAGCCAGCCTTCCTTCTCGCCCGCCTTGTGCATGGCCTTCTGGACCTCGGGGTAGAGATGGAACTCGGGAACCCACGAGAGGAACTTCAGAAAGGCTTCGCGAAGCTCGGAGCCGGTCGAGTCGTTGCACTTGTGGTGCAGCTCGTCCCCGCACTCGGGGCACATGATCTTGAACTCGACGGGGCGGTGGTAGGGGCGTTCGTAGGTCATGGTCACTTCACTCCGTTCACGAGGTTGCAGATCAGGCGAGCGTCGGCGTTGGACGCTTCGTTGAGTATCGAACCGCTCATCTCGCAGACGACGGTCTGACGATCGTCATCGGCGACGATCCGAAGGCGACCCGTGCTCCGGTCCTCGCGCCAGGGACGCTGAGAGATCGTCGAGGGCAGGAGAGGCGCCATGCCCATGAGAACCGGCGCGACCTCGGCCTGCCTGTACTCCAGGTGCGAAGCGAGGAAGGCGATGGCTTCCGCCTCGCTCTCGAAGATCAGCGGAAGACCTTCGAGGTAGTAGAGACGATCTCGAAACTGAGCGACGGCCAGAGACGCCGGCATGACGAGCGCGAAGAACTTGGACACCATCTTGGAACCTCCAAGCTCGTAACGGACGAGCCGAGGATCCTTACACTCAAAGATTGAGAAGACGAACGGCGCGCTCGACGTGCACTCGAAGAAGCCCAGTCTCAAAGTCCGTTTTCACCAGGAAGGGCGGGAAGTTACCCAGCTCGCCCCAATCCAAGTCCATGTCGTCCAAGACGACGAAAGAATCGGGGTGGTACTGGAGAAGAACCTCTCGGATCTCATCGACCCGCGTGTAGGCTCGGTAGTCGAGACCTCCGGATCCCGAAACGACTTCCCACTGGAGGATGGGGGTGACTCCTCGGATCTTCGGCCTCAGCCCGGCCTGAGCGAGAACGACGCTCATCCTCGGGTCCGACCGAGTACTGGAGGAGAGGAACACCTCCGCGCCCGTACGCTTGACGATCTCGTTCACGAAATCGACCCGCTCGGGATCGATCCACCTCACGAGGTGCTCGATCGTAGGCCTTGTAGTTGAGGACCCCGTCTACGTCCAGGAAGAGGATCTTCACGGTCGCGGCCGGCGCTTCTCTCGCTTCGTCTCCGTCAGTACCTCGACGGCGAGGCGGAGAAGCTCGGCGTTCGCCTTCCAGTTGTCGAAGGCCGACTGGTTCACCGCGACCTTCATCTGGCTCTCGCAGGCAATCGCCATCGCCTCGATGTCTCCGATGACGATCGTCTTCATCGTCCTTCGACGATCCTTCCGCCACCGCTCGACCGCTGAGTCCACCTTCGGGACGTGTCGACGCCTCAGCCGGGGCTTCGGGTACGGGGGCTCCCCCTGAGGCGCCTTCTGGTTTGAGGAGACCGAGAGAGTCGACGTCGCGACCCACTCCGACTTCCCGTTCGCCCAAGTGACCTGGACCTCGTTGTACCGAAGAGGGTCAGTAGGATCGGAAGAAGAACGATCGAGACGAAGGGCGGTGATGGAGCCGCGGTGCTTCTCGGAAGACCCGTCGCACGACGGTCCGCACACCTTCATCCCTATCCTCGGAACCGTATTGAGCATGACTTACCTCAGGACTTGGGCGAGAACCGCCGTGTAGCTGATGTGTTCGACGAAGGCGGCCTCTTGGATCCACTTCGCCTTATCTCCACGCGCGAGAGTCAACGCGATACTCCGACGGCCAGAAGGATTGTGGCTCCAGATCAGCGCGGGAACGTTGAAGGGCTCGACCTCGTGGGCGGCGTCGTGGCCCGTCTTCCCCTCCGAGTCATACTTCATGAGCATGTCGTTCTCCGACATGTACATTCCCTCGGGAGGCTTCTGCTGACCGAGGTCGTGGTCGAAGATCACGAGCTTCAGGTTCGCTCGGTTCTCGGAGACCGCCGCCACGAACTCCTTCACTTCCGCGAAGGCGAGGATCTTGTACTGAGGGAGAACCTTCCTCAGCCAGACGACCCGAGTCTCGGAGTCCTCAAGAACGACGATCGTTCCTTTTGTCGGAGTGGCGACCTTCTTCTTCATCGTCCTTACTTACGCCCAAGAGGCGAGCAATTCGGATCAGAAGTCTTCCGATGAAGCTGGCCTTGAAGTCGGGGAGGGAACTGTAGCCCATGGGAGATCTCCTACGCCGCACCTTCGAGGGCGACGCTCCGAAGAAGCTGAATCACTTCTTCACGGTTCCGGTATCGACCCTCATCGTACTCCCACATGTGGGGAGCCCCGTAGGAGAGCTTCCGACAGATCGCGGCAACGGCCATTCGGAAGTCCGCCGAGGTCGTGGGGTATTGATCCCCGTCCGCCGCCTCCAGGGCCCCTTCGATATCGCGAGCCCCGTTCAGGACCTTTCGCTTCATCGGGTTCCACCCGTACGTCTCCATGTACAGGACGGCCCTCAGGATCAGAGCGCAGCACCCCGGACTCGGCACCCCGCCCCGAACGATGAACTTCGACTCGACGTTGTCTCGTTCACTCATGCTTCTTCATGAACTCATCGACCATGTCGAAGTAGTCGCGGAGAGCGAGACGAGCCTTCTCGCGGGCCGCCCACAACGCCTTCGCGTCGCTACTACCCCGAAGATTGGCGTGTTCGAGGACGTCGACCACCACACTATGGGCGAGATCGAGAGCTGCTTCGCTAGAGGCGCGAAACTTCTCTCGGAGGTTACGGGAGTTGACGTAGATCATGTCAACCGAATCCGAAGTTGATGGTCTGGGTGAGGCTCGAAGGCTTCTTCACTTCCTTCACGAGCGGGTTGTTCCCACGCTTCCGTGAGTAGGAGGCCTTGAACCAGCGTTCGGACTTCGCGAGCGCGATGAGACCGGAGGGAACCTCCTCGATCACCGCGTGGGTGTAGTAGCCCGCCTCGAAGAGGTCGGTGTGGTTCTCGATCACGGCGGTCGCCGCGTCCTTCGCGTTCGGGTACCAGCCCCACGCGCGGGTTCGTTGGATCTCCTCCCCGTGAAGGGAGAGAGCCGTCACGAGGAAGATGTTCTTCCCCTTCGGTCGACGAATTGGGAAGCTTTGGAAGTGAGTTACTTTCACAGAGAGGTCCTTACTCCGAACGGCGTTTCCGAGTTCCGCCTCGTTGATACTCGGAGAGAGGAATGAACAGCCCGCCCTGGCGTTCAGCGACGACGAACGTGTCTTCCGGGGTTTCGTTCGGGGCGAACCCTTTCAACCCTGCGGCTCCTGCGAGCGGGCCCGCATAAGACCCGTTGTCCTCCCAGATGAGCTTGTAGTCGCCCTTCCGGGTCGTCGGGACTGGACATACGAGGAGACCGGTCTCCACATGCCGGTACATTCCGAGTCCGGGCGCCCGAGGCTCGTATTTCCAGGTACCTCCGTGGTAGTCGCGGAGGATGTCGATCACTCTCATCTCACTCCTCGACCTTCACTAGCTTCCCGAAGATCTGAGCCGCGGAGGTCCAGCCGTTGACGTGGCCGCGGTTGTTCCCGATCTGGAAGTGGCTCTTCGAGATCGCGCGGATAAGGTGGAGGTACTGAGAGCCCTTCACCTTGCACAGGACGACGTCCCCGACTTCGAGCTTCGAGTGATCGGGGATCGGTTCGACCGTACAGAGATTCCCTGAGCTGATCCGACCTTCCATCGAGTGGCCCCGAGGACGGAACGAGACCATCTCGCCCTTACGAAGCCTCTCGATGTATCCGGTCGCCCAAGACATGTCTTAAACCTTTGTCTTCTTGTGGTTTGCGTATCGGCCTCGAACCGTAACGCGCACCCGTCTCCCGCACTTTGGACAATCGGCCCTAAGATCAAGCCCAACGTCTCCGGGAGATGGGGCCAGACGCCAGGGCGCGTCGCACGCGCCTTTCTGGAGAGCGACGAGCCGACGAATGTTGACGTCCATCAACCCTTCACGCAGAGGACTTGCTTGAGCTGGGCTTCGACCTCGACGAGATCCGTCTGGTTCTCCATGACGACGTCGATGTCCTTGTAGGCCGCCGGGATCTCGTCGATCACCGCCGCGTCCTTCCGACACTCGACACCGGACGTCTGAGCGATCACGTCCTCGACCTTGTAGAGCTTCTTCGCCGCCGCTCGACTCATCTTCCGACCCGCGCCGTGGGAGGCGGAGTGGAAGCTGTCCTCGTTCCCGAGGCCGCGAACGATGAAGGACTTCGTCCCCATGGACCCGGGGATGATGCCCATCTCGCCCTTCTTCGCCGAGATCGCCCCCTTCCGCGTCACGACGACGTCCTCTCCGAAGTGGCACTCCTCGGAGACGTAGTTGTGGTGACACGAGATCGGCTTCTCGAACCGAACGGTCCGACCCTTCGCCTGGAAGAAGTCGCGGATGATGTCCTGGTAGACCTCCAGCATGACCCGGCGGTTCTCGGCGGCGTACCGCTGAGCCCAGTACAGATCGCGACGATAGTCCTCCATCTCCCTCGTCCCCATGAGGAAGACGGCGAGGTCCGGATCCAGGATTCGCGGGTCGTGGTTGTGGGTGAGCTTCTTCGCGATCGAGATGTGGATCTCGGCGAGAGTCTTCCCAATGTTCCGGCTTCCGGAGTGGAGCATCAGCCAGACCGAGCCCTTCGTATCGAGGCACAGCTCGATGAAGTGGTTCCCGCCCCCGAGCGTTCCCATCTGGCTCTGGGCGCGGCCGTAGAGGTCCTGGACCTTCGGGTGGAGGAGCTTGAACTCGGTCCACAGGACGTTCGTCTTTGCGTTGGCGTGGACCTTGTCTCGTCCGCCCTCTGGGCCATTGCCGACCGGGATCTTCGCTTCGAGGGTCGAGCGGATCTCGGAGAGCGAGACCGGGAGATCGGAAGCGTCGAGGTCGGTCTTCACCGCCGCCATGCCGCAGCCGATGTCGACCCCGACCGCCGCAGGGGAGACCGCTCCCTTCATCGCGATCACGCTTCCGACGGTAGCTCCGACGCCGAGGTGGACGTCGGCCATCGCCGCGACGTGATGGTAGACCCACGGCAGGGCCGAGATCTTCCGGAGCTGGGTGAGGGCCGCCGACTCGACGGTGGAGATGTCGCTCCACACCCGAACCGGAACGCCCGGGTGCTTCTCGTGGCCGCCCTTGATTTCTTGGAAAGACATAGCGAAGACCTTACGCCTCTCCTTTTGAACACGCTTGGCAGAGGATCGACAACGTCGGCTCGTTCGGCAGGAGCATCACCGTAATCCGGACCCCACAGTCGCAACACCTCGTACACCACAGACCCCCCGTCGACCGGTAGGGCTTCGGCGGGGCCGTGTAGGTGAAGACGGTGAAGAACTTCACGGCCCGGACCCCAAGGATTCGAAGGAGCTTCGGATCTCCGCCTCCGTTACCGGGTCGAGGAAGAGGATGCAGTCGTAACCGTATCCGTCGTCCAGCTCACCCCACTTCTTCCGGGCTTCGCGCCAGGTGAAGACCCGAACGTTACTTGGGTTCATGTGGTCCCATCCCCCACCAGAGAGGTGAGGTACGAGAACCTCAATTCGTCGGTTCGACACCTTCTTCACGAGCCCGTAGTAGAGACAGCCTGGGATCGTGCGATGTACGAAGTAGTAGACCGCGGTTCCGACCTTCGGATTTCGAACATTCGTCTCGAAGTTCATGGGGAGACCATCTTCTCTGGGCCGAGGTCGAATCTCTCGACCCATGCCTCAGCTCGACCGTCCTGGACGAGCCACCAGACGTAGTCGGGGTCGGCGAGATCAGGGTACTTCTCCGCCAGCTCTCGGTACCTCTTCACCGCGAGGTGCATCCGTCCCCGAACCTCGGCGACGTCGCGGAACTGTTCACCGTGGCGAACGCTCGAACCGAACGAGATCACCGATTCGAGAACTCGGAAAGCGAGCTTCGCAAACGAGGGGGCTAGTACCTTTGGCTCGAAGAGGCCTCCGTACCTCTCCGAGAATGGGTACCAGGAAGCCTGGAACCGGAAAGCCGGCGGATCGGTGTCGGCGACGGTCGGGTCTACCCTGGCCTGAGGAAAGCCTCGCTCGTGCCAATCGGTTCCGCTTCCGATCGTACAGAGAATCTGGTTCGCGATCTGCATCCAAGAATGGATCTGTTGGTCTTTGGTCATGCTCGACCAGGGCAGCGCCGAATCGCCGTCGCGGTCGTCAGGATCGGTACGAATCCCGTAGAGCGTCGGCCACCTCTCCACCATGGCCTGAACGTAGGCGTGGGCGTTCACCTCGATGTCCTCCCAGCTCTTCAGGAAGTCCTTCGCTGGGTCCGGGTCTCGTACCCACTCGAAAGTCGCGAACAATGTCTCTCGTCCGGCTCGTCCGTCGTCGTTGCGAGCTTCGTCGTCGTGGCGGAAGCGGTACACGCCCGGCTTCACGTCGATCACCGTCGCTCGGGCGTCCTTCAGCGAGCCCTTGAATCTCTTGGCGCGTCGATCGAACTCTTCCAGGTCGCAGAGCGAGTACCACCACAGATCGGTACAGATGTTGGCGATCTTCTCGCCCTCGAACTTCGGCCTCCGCTTGTAGGGGACGTAGTTCTTTCCGTCCCAGTACTCGTCGGGCGGTTCGTTTGCGATCTTGTACTTCCCCTCGGCCATCCGATAGACGTTCGGGCAGGTGTTTCCGACTGAGGCGTGGGACATTCCGATCGCGGCGTACGCCCAAGAGGTCTTACGGCATCCCAAAACACCGTTGACGCTCTCGATCTCGTCGTCTCCCTCAGGGAGAGGGAACCATTTGCGAAGGTCGTTCGCCACAACGATCTTCCCGCTCGGGACGTTCAATTCCCATTCGTTGGGTTCGAACCCCTTCGGAAGCGGGCAGTCCTTCCCCGAGAAGCGAATCTTCTTCCCGTTCGTCTCCAACGTGAAACGACGCGTCCCGCAGTAGCCGCACCCGTCCGAGAAACCAGCCATGCTCGCGCCGAGGTTGATCCAGCGACGAAGGCCCTTCTTCGAGGTCAGCGCCTTCAGGAGGTCGCGCAAGTCGTCGTCAGACGCCCTCGCTCCGAAAAGGAAGATCCCGTTCGCGATACTCTTCTTGAACTCGTCGACTCGCCCCAGGATCGATCCGTTCTTCCAGTGGCCGCGGAGATCGACGTCGAGTTTCGAAGCCTTCAGCTTATTCTCGACCTTCATCCGAAGCTCGAAGTCGACCTCGGGCTTCTTCGGGTCCTTCTTGAAGGTCTTTTCCCGGTAGGCGACCATCGGATCGACCGCCTCGGCCGTAGCGATCACGGAAGGGTGTCCCGGACGAAGCTCCGACTCCTCGAAGAGCCCGTCCGTTGTCTGAACTTTCGAGCCGTCCCGAAGGACCGCCCTCACTTCTGTACGGGCGCCTCTCGCCGAGATCACGACCAATTCACCGGGCTTGAACATCGGGATCCCTTACGCCGTGCGAATCTCCTCGATCGCTAGTCCTCACTTGTGGCGCTTCTCGAATCGCTTCAGGATTTTCTGATTGAGATCTTCGATCTCAGATTCGAGTTTGCGGAGATCGAGATCGAAGTACGAGGAGACGACCGACTCCACGCCGGGATCCTGAAGCGGTACATATCCAGGTGGGGAGGCGCGGGTCAACGCGCAAAGAACGAGACTCTGCTTCTCCTTCGCGTGCTTCAAGAAACCGACGACGGTAAGGATTCGATCCTTGAGGGCCTCCTTGAGTCGGAGTTCCTTCGTGACCGGATCGCAACCGCAATCGCTGTCGAACTTGTGACAGACTGAGCAGACCATCTCGGATTCTTACGCCGTGCGGATCTTCTCGATCGCCCGACGCCCTCGCTTGTCGAGCTTCTTCCACTTGATCTTGAACGAGGTCGAGGAGATCCCCCCGAACATCGCCGCGTTCGAATGAACCTCAGCGAGCGCCGAGAGAAGAAGGGTAGCGACAAACCTCGGTTCGGTACCTGCGAGGAACGCCTCGTAGTCCTCCGAGGAGGCCGAATGGGTCACCATGTCGTTCCGGATGAGGAAGGCCACGTCGAGGTCTCCTCCGGCCTCTAGCCACGCCCGGTAGCTCACCTCGGCGTGATCGGGGAAGTGAGCCCGTCCTTCCAGGTCGACCGTCTTACAGCGAGGCTTCCCGCAATCGTGGAAGATCGCGTACTCCCGAAGAAGCGCCCGAGACGGCGCGAGGCTTCGAAGAAGCTGTCGATTCTCGGGGAGCCAAGAGGGGACTCTCCACCGGCTTTCGTCGAGCGGCTTCCCGTCGAGGAAGTCCAGAAGCTCTTCGAGGTGGGACCACACGGAAAGACCGTGTTCGTAGATCGTCTGCCCGGAAGTTTGCTCACACGAGCGCATCTCCGAGATGAGGACGTCTTTCGGGGAGGAGATCTACAGCTGAACGAAGTCGTGCATCTTGGAACCTCTCGGGGAGCTTACTCTTCGTTCGCGATCTTGGCGAGAACGTCCCCGTGGCAAGCGAGAGGCGCGCACCAACACCCGAGAACCTTCCCTCGAAGTTCCTTCTGGATTCGAGCTACGAGGTCCGGACGAGACAGGATCCACTTCTCGTACTTGGAGATCGCCTCTTCTCGGGTCGCGACGCGATGGGCAGCGAGGGTTCCCTTCTGATGGCTGAAAGGGTTTCCCCACTCTGAAGGCCGCCCGATGTACACGTCGTACGGGGCCTTCTTCGAGTGAACGACGTACCGCGAGGTCAAGGACGATGCGGAGGCGGATCGGTCTGCCACGAATCTTCGGGCTTCCCTCGACGTCTCCACTCCTGGTTGAGGCCGGGATGGATCTCCGCGTGGTCGCGCCAGATCATCCTGAGCGAGTAGTAGAGATGGCGATCGTCCATGTCCGAGATGTTCAAGACGACGCCCTCTCGGGTCCTCCACTGAGAGTAGGGATCGACCCGATTCCGGGCGCGCGACGCCTCGGCCGCCCGGAGGTCCTCTACGGCTCTCTGAAGAAGACCGCCCGTCGGGCTGTGGAACGCCTCCTCCCACCCCCTAGGCATGTCCTTGGGGTCGGAATACCACTCCGGATCTCCGGGGCCCGGGTAGTTCGTCGTTCCGGGCATTCCGCCCTCTGGACCGAACGCCCCGAGCATCGGATACCAAGCTTGTCCCGGCGGGAAGTTCACGGCCCGACTCCTTCGAGGCCGCCATGTCCGTTCTCGCAGCAGGCGCCCCCGGGTGTATCGAATTGAGGAGACCTGCACTCCGGACAGTAGAGCCCGGTCGGCGGGTACTGGTCGACGGCCTTCCCATCGTCCCGCCTCGGATCTCCTCCGACCCTCCGCAAGGCCACCTCTCCGTCGGAGATGATGACGCGAAGCTTCTCCTTCCGTTCGAGGAGCTTCTTGATCTCGTGATCGATGTCGAAAAGCTCTTCCCTGGAGTCGGCGATCCGGTCTTCGAGGAAGCGACGCATCCCCACATCGTCGGCGGAGTAGTTACGGCTCCGATCTTGGCTGCCTCCGTCACTCACGGAGAGACCACCAGGTTTTCGAGGATGTCCGCGTAGGAACCGAGTTCCCGGAGTCCTGCCACGCTCTTCGCCCTCCGATACTTCGGACAGACGAAGGTGACGTGAGCCGGCAGCGCCCGCGGAGCTTCGTGCTTCGCGTGGGTGTAGGAGTGGAACCCGCACTCACCCCAAGACGCCTGGGGGCGGGGGAAGTTCCCATAGTCGCAAGTCGCACAGGTATGAGCGAGTCGTACCTGTTCGTCCTGGAAGACTTGGAGTTTGTTCTTGTCCGGCACGAAGGGATTACCCCTTCGCGCACCGAAGACCGTGATGGAGAGGTTCGTCCTTACCCGACCCGCACTCTCCGCAGGATAGGCCGCCTCCTTCGGGGATTTCCTCAGTCGAAGGACCAACCCTCCACTCATGGTGGTAGAGGTAGCACGTCGGGCACCTCTCCGTCTCCCACGGCCCTGCCAGGTCGAAGACGAACGTCTGACCGATCTCCCCCGAGTAGCTGAGGCTACTCGTCCCGTTCCGCTGGGCTCGCTCGATCCGCTTCCGAGGACCTTCGTGGTCGAGATCTCCGGCGTAGAGGATTCGAGAGTCGACGATCTCGTATCCCATCCATCGGGTCGCCGGACGAATCGAGTGGGACGTGATGATCAAGTCGTTCCACCGAACGATCATGACGGAGATTCCGATCCGCTCGTAGTTCCCCTCGACACGCCCGAGAGTCCCCGGAGGAATCCCGGGAAGGTCTCGCGCTTCGATTAGGGTCGTAGGCCCGAGGCGGTACGGGTGCCAGTCGAGGAGATGAGTGATCAGCTCCGCCTCGGTCATCGGATCAGTCCGATAGACGTCATGACTCCAGAGACGATAGCGGAGGCCCTCGCTCGTCTTCCTACAATGGATCACTTCACTCATGGTCTTACTACCGACCGTGTAGTGGAAAACGAACGTCGGGGCGAGGTCTTACGCCTCGAATCGTTCCCAATCCTGAAGAAGGTCGTCGTCCTGGACGTAGATCGTAACCCTCGTAGCCCCTAGGCTACAAAGCCCAATCAACCCGTCCGGAGAGATGGCTACGACCATCCTCACCTCCTCCGAGCCCTTCTTCCTCCAATGCTGTCCGGTAGCGATCATAGTTCAGTGTACCGGGCCGTCACGACCTGAGTCCCCTCGGTCGAAGCCGTGATCCGATCGCCTAGTCGGGGATATCGGTTCGAACGGGCTCCGTGAAGACCGACGATCGAGAACGAGTAGTCCTGATCGGTCTTCGGATCCGTCATGTCCACAAGCCCCTTTCGTCGGTGGTACCGAACCACGACGAGTTCTCGTACCTCTTGGGTCATCTTCTTCGCTTCTTTCTCTCGGGAGCCCGAGTCCCCCGAGGCTTCCGGGCAGGTGTGAGACACGCGTCTTCGATTCCCCACTTACGAAGCCGGTACAGAAAGCGATCGTACTTGATTCGTAGCTTCCTAGCCCAAGCTCTCTTCGTGAGCCTCACTCCGCCTGCGGTGACGTACTGATCCGCGTGGCTGTGGGCGAAGCGGTTCTGTTGAAGGACCGTCTGCCACTCACACTCCCCTGGCCCGTAGTTGTTGAAGGGGGTGAGACGTCCGAGCGTCTTCCCTGGAGGGCGAGACCCCATGTCTTCTAGGAAGTTCTCGAACCTCCGCCATCGAGGGACAACGATGATCCCGACGCCGCCGTAACCCTCGTAGGAAGGGTGCTTCTTGTCGTGACACCTCTGGATCATCGCCCTCCACGTCGTGTACGTGGGGGACTCCCTTCGCCCGTCTCGGCGCATCGTTCGATGGCCGTGGACGCGCTGACTCTTCCCACGCTCCGATAGGGGAAGGTGGGGAAGGTCTAGTTGGGACCCGTCCATCTCTACTCGTCGAGACGTTCGATCCGACGAGCGATCAGGCGAAGCGTCTCGGCGACTTCCTTGTTGCCCTGAGGGCTGGTCGCCATGGTGCTCTCGTTCACCTGATCGTCTCCGATGAGGACGATCTTCCCGGTCTCGTCGAAGGCGATCGTCAGATCGAAGCGATGTCCGGCTTCGACACGGTCGTTCACCATGTGCAGGACGGGGATGTGACGGGGCTCGATGTAGTCGCTCATCTTGTTCTCCTTCAACCGATTCCGAAGAGACCTTCGAGAGCCGAGGTCTCTCGAAGAGGAAGCTGAACCTCGACTCCGAGGGGAGCGAGTCGTTCCCGCGCGCGGGCGATCGAGAGGTCCGAGATGTCACAGCCCGCGAAGTTCCGACCGGACTTCATCGCAGCCTCTCCGCACGAAGCGCTCCCCATGAAGGGATCGATCACCAGCTCGCCGGGACTGCTGGAGTTCGCGATCAGGGTCGCGAGGAGAGAGACCGGCTTCTCGGTCGGATAGGCGTGATCGACTCGCGGGGCGGTCAGTACGTCCGGCCACCCGAGCTGGAGGAGCTTCCGCTTCCCCTTCTCCAGGAAAGAGATCTCCTCCTTTGAGTTCCGCCAGTGGTACCCCATCCCGATCCGAACGTCTTCCTGGGCGAGGTCTTCGTCGAGGACAGGGATCAGACCCGTGTCCTTCCCCTTCACCTTCACCCACGTCAGCGACTTCCAGAACTTGAATCCGGCGGTCCGCCCCATCGGACGGACCACGTCAATCATCGTCTCCTGGTCCGTGATCATGTAGAGGTGAGCGTTCCGCTTCAGGACGCGGTAGATCTCCGAGAGAAGCTCCGGGACCCTCTCGTTCTTGAAGATGCTGAACCAGGCGTTGCTGGAGCCGTCGCTCTGCGACAGGCGCGTAGTCGTCCCGGTCGAGCGGTGCTTTTCCAGGCTCTCGTACGCGTAGTCCGTGACGCACAGGTCGACCGACTCGTCCGGAAGCGTCTTCAACCAAGCGACGCTATCCATCTGGGCGAGGGTGAACCGAGGCGTGTAGGCCTCGGGGGTCGCGAGGGTATCTGTAGATGACGTCACGGGATCTCTTCCGGGAGGGGTTGGTCGAGGCGGAGGTAGCGACCGGTGTGGAACCAGTGAATCCGCCTCTTCGCGTAGGGGGCGCTCCTGGGGTCCTGCTCCATCACCCGAGTCCAGTAACGGACGACTTCGATTTTCGGTTGGGCTGGGGGTTTATCGAAGTCCAGGCCTGTATGTCCGAACTCGGGGCACGTAGCGCAGACCCAGAACCAACACCCTGGCATGCAGTGCTTTTCACCGCTGAAGATCTTCTCGTGGACGTGGTCGCTCACAGGACTGCTCTACAGGTTGGACAAGGGAGGGTCTGATTCCCCGGAATCCCGCCCGGCCTCGGAATCAGGAAGAGAACCTCTCCTCTTCCGCGACACGTCTCGCAGTTGGGGTCGTTCGAGGGCGGAGGCTCGGAGGGAACGAAGGTGAACGTACTGGTGGTCGGATTGACACCCAGTTCTCTCTTCATCCGTTCGATACGGTCTTCCTGAGACTCGTTCTTCGCGACCGTCCGATCCCAATCGGGTTCGCCGACCACGAACTCCGCGCCCGCCTTCACGCTCTCTTCACTCATCCCGACCTCCGCCGAAGGGACCTTACGTCGGAGTTGTTCGGTTGAGTAGGCCACCTCGGCTTCTTACGCCTCAGTCCAGATCGTCCGCGTGAGTCTCCGGCCACCCTCGCTTTTCGCGGAAGCGGATGTTCACCGGAGCACCCGTGAGATCTGACGAGGCAAGCGTGATGCCGTCTTCGGCGAGCCGGGCTTCCAGACAATCCCAGTGGAGCTGAAGATGACGCTCGGAGGGCTCGGTCGCCGTTTCCCACAGATGATTCTTCACCATGTAGTAGTCTCGAACCGGCTTCATACAGTGGAAGCAAGCGGTCTCGTACGTGGAGTAGTAGATGTTCTCCTCGACGATCCAAACGTCTTCCGGATCTTCGCGACTTCGGAGAACGAAGTCTCCCGGCTTCCCGGTCTGGTAGTAGGAACCGTCGTCGGCCAACGTCCCCCACTTCCCCTTCACCTCGAAAGGTTCTTTCGAGGTGCCTTGGGAGTTGCCGATCCGAACCGAGTCCACGACGTTCCCCGGCTTCGGTACGGCCGTCCACCACCCGTCTGCGTCGCACTCGGTGATGTCGTACTTCTTGAAGAGGTTCTTCTTCTCCTGCTGCCACATCTCCCCGGCGTGACCAATGGAGACGAAAGCGTCAGGACGAACGGTTTGATCTCCTTCGAGGGTTCGAACCAACATCGAGGGACTGACCTTCATGTCCGAGAGGATCGCGGTGATGTGCTTCACCCGAACCGGCCTCGTCTTCGAAGAGAGGTTCCACTCCGCGATCGAGGTGAGGTCTACCCGGACGGTCATCGGTCCTATCTTACGCTCTCCCTCACGAGGAGAAAGCGGGGTTGTCGTCGACCGCCCACCCCTCTCGGTTTTCGAGAAGCGTCTCTCCGATCGGAAGAGCGGGGATCTGTCCGTCCCGGTGCTTCTTCATCATACGATCGTAGAGCATGAGGTAGACGGCCGCCCCGAGGTTGACGCAGTGGCGTGTCGGGATGAAGACGCGACGGTGGCAGAGCTTCCGAATCACCGGTGGGATCGAACCGTCCTCGGGGCCGAACACGTAGATCGCGTTCTCCGGGTGCTCGAATAGAAGGAGGTTCTCGCTGCTGTCGAGTAGCTCGACCGCGACCGGGACGGCGGTCTTCGGGAAGTTCTCGAAGGGACGATCGTCCAGAACCATCTGGACGTCCGAGAACCCCTTCATCCGCTCCTCGCGAGGGAGACGCTTCGCGTCGATCACCTTGTCGGCTACACGACGACCGGTCAGCCAGACCTGCTGGATGCCGAAGCACGAGCTAGCCCGTACTGAGGCCCCCACGTTGTGAGGGTAGCGCGGGTCGAGGAGCACGATGCTGGGGGCGACGGCCTGAACGTCCCGAGCCTTCTTGAACGGATCTGACATCAAGCCCTTACGCGGCTTGTGGGTCGGACTCCTTCTTGGAAGCCCCTTCCCATAGGATCTCGACGCCGCAGAACGGACAGTGGTTCATCATGAGTCCGGTGTCCGAGGCGCTCTTTCGATAGGCGACCCCGATCAGGCGGTCCTTCCCCGTCGTCATGTTCGTGACCACGATCGGAACGAATCCCTTCCGGTGCTCGTTGGCCATCGAGGAACCGAGAGCGTTCTCCATCGTCTTACAAAAGACGCGGCGTTCTCCGTCGCACTTCAGCGGAGCTTCCTTCATCCTCGACGTCACCGTCTTCCACTCGCTCTTCATGAGATCCTCCGTTGGAATTCGCTTCTCGAACCCGAGGGCCTGGCCCACGGTCCACTTACGCTTCAGTCGATTCCGAATGCATTCGGTGGGAAGACCCGTCTCCGCTTCCCACTGGGAGAGTCGGAGACTCCTCCCCATGTACGAGAGTCTCAGCCCGGGGATCTTCCTAGGAGGCCTCGGGAGCCTCACCTTCGGGACTTTCGGTCGGAAGGCCGCCGTCTCCCTACGCTCCCGGTTCGAGCAGTCCTCGCACTGCCTAGAGCGACCGGCTGCCAGGTTGTTCCTGAGGACCGTCCGAGTGTTTCCGCACTCGCACTGACACTCCCAACGCGAGTTGTTGTTGCGGTCCTTCGGAGCCGGGCTCAGAAGGACCCATCGACCGATTCGAAACCCGGCCGAGAATTCCACTTTTCAGACGGGGAACTTCAGGCCCATGTCTCTCATCGAGAGCATAGCCTCGGCGTTCCCGCGCGCGTCGTCGACCGGATCGTGGGTGTGCTTCGTCTTTCGAAGGTGCTTGAAGTTCTGGAACGTGTCCTTCACCATCCCCTTGTAGAGGGAACCGAGGTTCGTGGAAGAGTGGCCGAACGGACAGCTTCCGAGGAAGTGGTGGAAGTACCAGCACATGAACATCCAGTCGAACCCGTTGTTGTCCGAGACGAACATCGGCTTCTGAACGGTCTTCAGCCACTCGGCGAAGCGTCTCATCTCCTCAGCCGGGTCCGGGAAGGTCAGCGTCTCTTCTCGGGTGTGGCCGCTGACGGCAAGCGCCTCCGGAACCCAGCGGGAGGAGATCGGCTTCAGCTGCGCCTTGAAGGTCCGAGTCAATCCCGGCTCGACGATAATCGCGCCGAACGAGATCATCGAGTAGTCGTTCTCGCCGGGAATCGGCCCGTCGGTCTCCACATCACCCATTACGTACGTCATCGTTCTTCCCTCAGTCCCAGAGGTTGTTGAGACCGCTGAGCAGCATCATCCAGTACCAGTACGGATCCGACCACCCGGAGTGCTTGGTGACCCTCTCCTTCTCGGAGAGCATCTTGCACAGCGCGCGAGTGACGGGGTTCAGCTCAACGACGTCCCCGATCTTCCTCTGGTTGGAGGGATCGAACTTCGCGAGATCCGAACGACGGATCTTCAGCGTAGAAGTCCACATACGGGGCTGACCTCGCTTCGGCTTCGCCCTCGACTTCCGCTTCAACGTACCGTCGAGGTTGCGGAGATCGTCGAACGTGATGACGCTCTTCTTCGTCCGCTTGAAGGCTTCTTGGATCCGAACGAAGAGGTCGTAGTCGGTCTGGAACTCGCTCGTGGCGGAGAAAGGGTGGGAAGTGTACTCGTCGGACTTGTACCAGGTCTCGTCGTGTTTTCCGTTCCACTGGGCTTCCCAGTAGATCGACTTCTTCTCACGATTGACCTTGTACTTGAACTTCAACACTCCGAGACCTTACGCCTCGCGGTCGTGCTCTACGTGGTCGAAGAGTTCGTGGAGATCGTTCTCTAGGTAGATGTCGGGTTCGTGTCCCTCGAACGCTTCGCGAAGACCTCGGGGACCGATGAAGCCTGCCGAGATCACTCCCGCCGCTCTCGCGTCTCGGACGTCGGAGGCGAGATCTCCGACGTAGACGACCTGGTGGGGTTGGAGCCCGTGGGCCTCGCACATCTTCTGGATGTCTTCGGCCTTCCTATGGGAGAGCCCGACGATGCGATCCTCGGGGTGGAAGAGGGAATCCCTCGTCACCACTCGCTCGCGGACCCGATCTTCGTAGTGGGCGCTGACGATCCCGACGTGGACCCCGAGCTTCTTCAGCTTCTGGACCACTTCCTCGACGCGATGGAGGTAGGGGGACTCGTCCGACTTCATGTCCCCGAAGTAGATCTCCGTGATCTCCTCTCGCGAGAGAGTGACACCTCGGGACATGTACCACTCCATGTAGGGGGACTTGAAGGTCTTCTGGAACTCCTCGAATGTCACCGGGGGTCGCCCGCACTTCGCGAGGACGCGGCAGACCCCACGGTAGATCTCGGGGATGCTGTCGATCAAGGTCCCGTCGTAGTCGAAGAAGACGGCTCGGATCTTGCGCTTCATACCAACCCCTAGAGCCGGCCCGGCCGGGCGTTGTAAGGCTTCAACAATTCGGTGATCCGACCCCTCAGCTCCCTCAGTTCTTTTCCAGGCTTTCCCTCGAACCAGAGTTCGTGGGTCGGGTTGTTGTACGTCTTCGCGAAGTACATCCTCACCACCTCCGAGGTCGAGAGGAGGCGTCGCACATCGTCGAGCGCCTTGTTCATCTCTCTGTCGCGAAGGTAGCCCGGATCGTCGTAGAGGATCCTGCAGTGGATGATGCGAGTGTTCCGACCGTGACCGGTGAGCTTTCCATCTCCGGAGTACGGCCAGCTTGTCACGGGTACTCCGGAAGCTCGTACTTCTCGGGCCACGGAGGTTCGAGCTTCAGGCGTCGAACGCACCACACGCACTCGACCGGACGCTGGGAGAGCCACGACCCTCGGATCAGACGCGCCCCCCACTTACGGCTGCAGAAGAACCCGCAGTGGACGCACTTCTCGGTATGACCGGTGTCGCTCGGGTCCTTCCCACACCCGAGGAAACCAGGGAGGTGCTCGCGGATGTGACGGACGGCGACCGCGGGATCGTCGTCGTCCCAGCCTCGCTCCCCGAGCTTCAGCTCACGTGTCATGAGAACAGGAGATCCGTCTTCAGAACGATCTTCTCTCCACTCGTCACCGGAAGGCCTCCGTGAGGGATGTCGTGGGGGAAGATCAGCGCGTCTCCGATGCGGAGACGAGGAGCGACGACGCCCTTGAAGAACGTACCTCCGCCCTCGAACGATTCGCTCAAGCAGACGAGCACGCTGTACAGCGCGCGGTGTCCGTCTCGTTCCTCGAAGTCCTCGTCCATGTGAACGGGAACCGCGCCCTCGGCCCCCTTCAGCCGATAGAGCTTCATCTTCTCGGACACGCGGGAGGAGACGAGACCGCAGTAGCTCATCAGCGGTAGCCGGGAGAAGATCTCCTGGGCCACGAGGTCGAGCGAAAGGTCGGCTCCCTGGATGTGGCCGCCCTCACCGTGACCGTGATCTCCGTGACTGGCCTGGGGAGGGAGCAGCCGTAGAGCGATCACGGTCTCGGGGGTCAACACCTCCCGGACAATCATCGGCGAATACGACTGAGGCTCGTAAGAGAACAGTTCGATCATCGGAGGGGGACCGATCTGACCTCGTCGATGAAGTCGTTGACGGGCTTGTTTCCGCGCTTCGGGAGCCAGATGTCTTTCAGGCTCGCGTCGATCGTCGAGTCCCACTCTCTTCCGGAGTAGATCCGAACCGGGAGGCCCTTCGCTCGGGCCGCCTCGACGACCCTCTGACCGGTCTCGGCGCCGATCAGGTTCCAGTCGGTGAGGACGAGATCGAAGGACGCCTCCTCCGATTCCAGCGCGTTCACCGCCTTCTGGGCGGAGGTGAAGTGGGTCGGCTCGACGTCCACCATGCCGAAGAAGCGGGTCATCGCCTTCGCGACGTCCTTGTCGTCCTCGACGTAGAGGATCTTCAGCTTCGACTTCCCGAGGTAGACCTCGTTGATGATCTGTTCGATATCCTGGACGCCGTACCCCTGACGCATCGCCATCACGCTCGCGATCGTGTACTCGTAGACGGAGACCGGGTCCAAAGGGCTCTTCAGAAGCTTCCGGACCGCGCGACGGAAGTCCATGGCGCGCTGTTCTTGACTTTTCACTGGGGGCTCCTGAAGAAGTAACGAACGAGTCGACCTACCTTACACTTCCCGTTCCTTCAGAAGCGATTCCAGCTTCTGAAGGGCTGCGTGGGCGAAGACCATTCCGAGCGAGATCCGCTTCCCGTCCGGTAGAGCCTCCGCATCGTTCAGAGCCTCGTAGAGGAAGCGCTTCACCTCGTCGTGGGTGTGATGACCGTCGACCATCTGGAGCGCTTCTTCCAGCGACAAGATCGTCTCCTCGACGTTCTCGGTGTCCTCGACCTCCATGGTCCGGTACTCCTCGATCATCTCCGCGATCTGGGCCCGGAGAACCGTGTCCTCGGACTTCATGACGGCCGCCTCGCCGCTCCCGAGGATAGCCTTGGAGATGAAGTACCCGTAATCGGGACGGGGCGTATTCGCCATCCACCTCAGGGTGCTCCGAAGGAGTTCCTCCTCAGACGTACCTGGGAGCGGGTAGTACTGAGCGAAGAGGATCGGGTCGAAGTCCCCGTGGACGAAGAGTCGGTGACCGGCGAGGACAATCACCTCGAACCAGTAGGAGTTCGAGTTGTCCGCGGCTTTGCACAACCATCGCCCCGAGCTTTCCTTCACGATGCGGTGGGTCGCGTAAGCGTCCTTCGCGTGTTGGATCTCCAGGTCGATCTCAGCCCGAACCGAGTCGATTCGGGTCTCGCTGTAGACTTCGTTCATGAGGATCCATGACGAGCAGGAGGCGGTCGATCTGAGGTGGAAGGAGATGATCCGCGATCAACCAGAACGCACTGAGGAGCACCTTGTCGTCGTACCGGAAGGAGAACGCCTTCGTGAGACGGTGGACCGGTTCCAGCTTGAGGATCGCCATCTCGACCTGATCGAGATACGAGGAGGCGAGGTTCGCGAAGAGACCTTGGACCCCGTAGAGACACTTCAGAGCGAAGTGGAGGTGGGTATCCATTTCGAGGAGTCGACCAGGCCACCGAGGGTCGTCCTCGGCGATGTCCTTCGTCGCGAGAGCCTCTCGGATTCCTTTCACCGCGAGTTCCAGAAGGGGGCGAGCTTCGCGGCGACGCTGTTCTTCGTTATCCACGTCGACCCTTACTCTCAGCGTCGGTCCGGCTGGGGATAGGGCTTCCTCCGACCGAATTCGTTCTCCAATTCCTTCTGTTCGTCGAGGATGACCTCCAAATTGAAGTCGTGGTTCGGAACCTCGGAGACCGAGACCCAAACGATGTGACGGTCTTGGCGAACGGAATCGATCGTCCCGAGTCCGCCGACCATGTCGTCCTCCCCACGATCGAGGTACATCCTCGACGGGACCCAGATCTTCTGGCCCACCTTCGGAAGGACGGCTTTCGGCCGGCGGTAGATCGTCGCGACTTTCTTCTTGGCGCTCATGATTGAGTTACGCCTCAGAAACGGACCGCGTCCCGTCTCTTAGGGCGAGGGAGAACGTCGTAGCGCTCCTTCCTCATGAGATTCCGGATCTCAGCTCGGTAGAGGCTGTTGAGGAGGCGCTTGTACCAAGCGGGAGACCGTCGCTCCCAGTAGAAACCGTAGTCTTGCGAGTTGTGATGGCGGGTCCTGGACACGAATCTCCTGGCCCGGGAAGTGAGTTCCCAGAACCTAGAAGACCGCTCCTCGTCGCGAACCCCTCACGACTTCTCTTCCGATTTCTCTGGCTTCGGAACGTCGATCTCGACGACGCGAGGCTTCAGTTTCTTCGGGCCGCAAGGCCCCTCGTGACCCTCTTCGAGACCGCATTGCGGGAAGACGATCATGTCTCCAGCATGAAGAGGAGGGCCGCTGTACTTCGAACATCGTTCCATGGATGATGTTACCCCTCACCCTCCGAAACGGATTCGTCGGCGAAGAGCTTCCTTCGGAACGCGCACTCGGGGCAGATCAGGCAGCAGGCGTGCTGGTGGTAGATCGTCGTGTAGCGGTGACAGACGCACTCACATAGAATCTCTCGGTCGTGCGAAGCACACCGAGGCGGAAGGACTGCGGTCTTCTTCGTCGGGGCTTCAGAATCGAAGTTCGGGTTGAGGATCTTCTTCGTGATCTCGTCGTCGCTGCTCATCGCTACCCTGATCAGGGTATTGACGATGCATCGACATCGATACCGATTCGAGGGCGGCCCGAAGTAGCTTGTATGTAGCGGCACGCTCACGAACTTCGCGCGATCGCGCTCGACGCTGAGACGTACCTCGGGCGAGAAGGAACACGTCCAGTTCTGACTTCGCGAGTCGAATTCGAGACTCCCTACAGGCGTCCCTCAAGAATTCGCGCCAAGCCTCGGCTGTCTCGATCTTCATCATGTCGGAGAGAGGGTCTGGAGTCGAGGGATCAATCCCAGAGACGAGTACGCGATCCCCGTGAGCGGATCGAGATCCGAGCCACAGATGATCCCTCCGTCAGGAGTCCCAGGGGAGACGAGCTTTACGCCGAGCGTGCCCGCGACCGTAGCCGAACCGGTCAACGCTCGAACGGTGACGTTCTGCTGAGCGCTGACCGAGAAGGAGCCCGAGGAGATCGTCGTGGACGAGTCGCCAACCGGAAGAGTGGCGTCCAACCCCGAGGACGAGTCGAGGGTCAGCGTGTTCCCCAGGGCCTTCGCCCTCCACTTTCCGAGACGGGTCTCGAAGAGGAAGTCTCCCACCGTGAGGGTCGTCGTGTGGGAGCCTTGGAGCGTGAACTCCTCGACCCGATCGCCATACGTCATGACGTAGTGGTCGGTCTCGCCTCCCGAGTTGCCGGTAGCCGGGGTCGAGTTGATCTGGAACTCGTGGCTGGGACCGTTCGAGGGATTCGAATCGGCGGGTCCAGAGACCTGGACGCTCATCGAACCCGAGGCGGAGATCGCCAACTGCTGAGCCGAGAGGCTCGCTCTCTGACCCGAGGCGATCGCGACCGAGCTTTGGGCTCGGAGATCGATCGTCGTCGCGTTCGTGATCATCATCCGCGGGGAGTTGAGGGAGACCGAACCCTCGCTGCGGATTGTGACGTTGCTCGTACCGTGGATGAGAACCGAGGGAGCGAGAGCCCCGCTCGTACTAGCCGGGTCCGCGTCGGCCGCCGCCGAAGCTCCGGCGATCGTCCCGCCTCCGAAGATCGAGACGCCTCCGCCGGAAGACCCGAGAGAGACACCGACATTCCCCGGTCCAGGGGCCCCGTCGACCGAGAAGCCCTCTCCGGCGGTGATTCCGATCCCGCCCCCCGTCTCCATCCGGAGAGCGCCCTGGAGAGCTACCTCCCCTGACACGCCCGGGCCGGCGACGTACGCCTTTAGGCGGGCGTCCTTCGTCCATGATACGAACGACGCCGGACCGGGCCCGAAGGCCGGGGTGACCCGTAGGAGCGTCGCGGCGTGGTCTCGGAGACGGCTCCCGACTCCCGAGACGAGTCCGGGAGAGATTCCGCTCGTACCGAACACGACCGGTTTCAGCGGGAGCCCATAGAGCCCCGTCCCGTTCAAGGAGAAAGGGTCGTTTCCTACGACGCTCCCGAGGACCCATTCGATGAAGGGGGAGGCCGCGGAGCCCCCGAGCGGGTTCCCGTCGGTGGGGTTCTGGGTGGGGAGCCGTTCGGCGTCGAACCCGTCGGTCTGTTCAGTGACCGGAAGGAGCCCGCGAGACGAGTGGGTGACCTCGATGCGGTACTCGGAGAGGGCCTCCGGAGCCGGATCGTCGGCCGTAAGAGAGGCGAAGGCGTTCGCTACGCCGGTCGTCGGGAGATCGCCTCCCGGCACGACTCCGACGCGGTAGAGGGCCTTCCCTCCGTAGACGACGTCCGGGGTCGACCGAGGGTCGAGGCGGAACCCGGATTGGTCGACGAAGGAGCCCCACTGAAGGAAGTCGAAGGGGTCGAGACGTTCGTCGATCGCTTCGCCCGTCGCGGTCTCGAAGGCGGACTCAGCGAGAGAAGTCGGAGACCGAGAGAAGATCTGACCCGGAGTCAGGAAGCCCGTCGGAAACGGACTCGCCCCGAGGTCCTCTGCGGCGACCGGATTCGACTCGGCGTCGATCTGAGGTGAAGGAGAATCCCAGTAGGTCCCGTCCGAGAAGAGCGTGCTGGGGAGGAGGCGAGCCTCTCGTTGAACCGGACCCGAGTAGACGCGCGTCCCAGACTGAGCGTGGAACTCGACGACGCTTCGAACAACGAACGCCGTGTCCGCATCCCGAAGCCGAAGCTCTGCTCCTCGACGATTCGTGAGAAGGACCTCCTCGTTCAGAACGAGGTCCGATCCTCCGGACGAGGACGCGAGGATGTCTCCGGGCCCCGAGTGACGGAGCTTGAAGCGAACGCGCTCAGCGAGACCCGTAGCGACCGAGCGCTCTTTCGGGGTGTCGAGTCCTTCGCCCGGGCCGAAGCGCGAGAACGGCAACCACTCTTGGCCCATCCACGGGCTCGGGGGGACCCATCCGATGATGATCGGGGTGCGAGTGCTGGCGGTACCTGAAGACTCGCGTGCCGCCCAACCCACGAGGCAAAGGTCCCCTCGCTCAGGGATCGCTCCGAAGAAGTGACGTCGTCCTCCGCCGGGGAGGGTGAGATCCACACCCGTGTACTCGTAGATGTCGCTTTCGCCGGTGAGGGCGACGAGCGTACATTTCATCTCCTCGTACTGGATCTCCTTCACCCGGCAGACGGAGAAGGCCAGCTGAGCCCAGTTCAACGACGGATTCTGAGCCGCTACCTCGCCTTGACGAAGTCCCGCTCGAAGCTCGCCGGGGGAGATATGGGTTCGGAGGTTCTCGCCTGCCATGAGGTCTCGCCTTCAGCGAGACCATACGAAGACTAGGGCTCGTCCTCGTCCGAGGCGTCCTCGTCCGGCTCCACCTCGCCCGTCAGTTCCAAGATCACCGCATCTCGAAGCTCGCGAACGGAGGCTGTCGGGGAAACGGGCTTCTTCAGCGAGGCGTTGATGATTCGAAGCGCTGCTGCAGCGTGGTTCCTCACGGGAAGCGTCTGGCTAGTCTCCATCGACTTCCAAGAGGCGAACCACATGAACACCGCCACCATCACAAACATGACACGATGGTAAAGCACCACCGAGTCGTCGGAAGCGACGGCCATCCACACAAACATGAAGGGGAGTCCTGTAGTGAACCCCGACAGGTAGGCGAGCCTCTCCCGGAGGTTCCACTTGGTCTCTTGGGGCTCTTCAAACAGGTCCATCGTTCCCTCCGACCAACTCAACCGCTTGTCTGTTCGTTGATGATGATCTGGCGAGAGAGCCGACGTCGAGCGCGTCTCAAGCCCTTCTTGAGACCCCATGAGGGAGGATGGCATGAGCATGAGTATCGGTTCTGGCTACCTTTCGGGTTGCCACCAATCTCAGCTCGCTTGACCGACTTCTTCGCGCCCATGGCTGCTAGGGGACTGTACGCTTCCAGCCGAGACCCTTCGCGAACGAGACGCAGGCGACGCGGAACAGCTCCGGGTCGTCCTGGCGAACGTCCTTCGGATAGTTCTCGTCGAGCCAGAGCTGAGCGTCCTTCGATTCATTCTGACTTGGGACGATGAAGGAGACTTTCGAGGTGAACTCGCCTTCCGGCTTCGCCCCGAGGCCGCGGATCCGTTCCATGCACAGCATGGCGGGGTTGCCTCGATCCGGACCGAGTGTCTCCCCGAGTTCCTTGCACACCTTCGCGCAGCGTTCCCGTTCGAGACCCTTGATCTCGGAGAGGCTCGCTCGAAGCTCGCGGATCTCGGCGATCAACCGAGGCACCTCCGCTCGCGCGCGGACCGCGAACGCGGCGTCGATCTCCGCCTGTTCTTCGCTGGAGACCTCCGGACACGGGGCCCCCGACCACCGATATCCCTCCTCCGAGCTTCCACCGAGCGCCGCGTCCACTTCCCACCCGCTGAGAGGGGTCGCCTTCTTCTCGACGGCTTCGATCTCTTGAAGCTCGCGTTCGCTGATCATGGCGTCTCTCCGATCTCACAGTCCGAATAGAAGTCGTTCCACGTCTCGATCAGCTCGCCCACTCGCTTCGGTTCGAGGGGCGAAAGCTTCTTCATCGGTCGTTGGTACCCCGGAGAGACTTCGCTGTCTGAATAGGGCTTTCCGACGATCATGATCGACCAGGAGGACTCGGGAGCGCGGACGTAGTGCCACGCGTGAGGGTCCGTCATCTCATATGTGATCGTCCCTCGAATCCTCTGGACGACGGCGCGCGGCGGAGGCTCTCCCGAACGAGTCCCGTCGTATCCGACGCCATGCTCGTAGATCCCCTCGCTTCGGACGACCTTCACGATCGAAGGCCACGGGTGAGGGTGCCAGAGGGCTTCGCTCGAAGCGCATGGAAGGACGTGGTGAAGGAAGACGCGATGGTGTGCGTCCAGCTGGAACCAGAGTCTCTCCACGAACGGAGGAGAATAGTCCACGAAGACGCTCTGGAAAGACCCCCGAGTCGCCTCGTGGAGACGGCGCGGAAGTTCTTTCTCAACCCGATCGAGAAGCCCCCAGAGATTGGTCATGACGGAAACGGATCCTTCCCGCTCCACACTCGACGACGACCCTTCGCCGTGAGGAAGTAGTCGAACCCTCGGTAGAACCTCGAAGGCTTTCGGTACATGAACTTCGCAGCCACGAGACGGCGAAGCGCCTTCCGAACCGAAGTCTCCTTCTGTCCGCCGAAGTGGAGGTAGTACCCGACCTGGGTCCCGTTGCCGAAGGTTTTGAACGTCTGATCGAGGATTCGGAAGGGAAGGCGAAGAGCCCACTCTCGCCGGATCTTCTTCAAACGCTCTTTCTCGGCCTTGGTCGTCATCCTCCCCTTACCCCCTCAACAGCCGTCGTCGTCTTCCCGCGAGAAGCGGTGTTGGGGAGAGATCTCCTTTCGGATCTGCTCGTCGAGCGCCATTCGGATCAGACCGAACCTACGTCCGGCTCGACGCGTAGCACTCTGTTTGGCCTCTTCGTACCCCTTCCCCATCTGCTGGTGCTCGAAGCGAAGGGCTTCGTGGATGAATTCTCTTTCCGCCAGGGACAACCCCCGTCGAAGGGTACCCAGGAGTTCTTCCCGAGCTTCTTCCTTCGCTTGGAGACGGATCTGGTGTTCGTAGTTCTCGCCGATCTCGGACATGGTCTCTCCTACTTGTTGCACTCGCACATCGGGCCGCCGCCCTGCCAGGTACGGATCCCACAGTTCTCACACAGGGCGTTCGGCTGCTCGAAGTAGACCCTAGCCCGATTCGACTGGATCATTGACACGATAAGGTGCATCCCCTCGTCCGTTCCGAGGGCCTTACACTTCAAGGCCTCCTGAGCCAGGTACGAAGCCCACGCGGCCGGGGACATGTCTCCGAAGGTCCCTAGGTCGTCCGAGTCGCCCTCCGGGTCGGAGACGGCCGGGATCGTTCGAGCCAGTTCGTGGACGATTCGGATGTGCTTCCGTTGAGTCTTCCCGTTGATGTAGGCGAGGAACCAGGCGTTCACCGCGTCGTTGATCGGGACGAGAGCCGAGGCGTCGACCGGAGCGATCGTATCCTCGTCTTCAAGAACGACTTGGGTCATGTAGCTCTTACTCCGAGAAGGCCACGCCGAAGGAGAGAAGGACGCGACGGCGGCGAACAGTAGCGACGGCATGGGGTGTGATGTCGGGGCGAAAGACGATCAGCCGTCCGAGTCGGAACGAAGCCTCTCCCTCGAAGTTGTCTTCGCCGAGAAGGCGAAAGTTGGCTCTCCAGTGTCGACGTCCCGGGACGGGGTCGGTATGGGTGGGGATCGACGTACCCACCGGGTAGTCGATCACGTAGAGGTCCCAGCTACGACCCGAGGCGAGCCTCAGTTTCCAGTAGCCAGTCCCCTGGCGTCCTCGTTCCCAGCGCACTCAGGCTTCCGGAGTCGCGTCACGGAAGCGGGCGAGCGCGGAGATCGCGTCCTTCAGAGCTTCGCGCTGCTTCTCGGAGAGAACGCGAACGTGATCTGAGGCCAGCTCGATCAGGATGTTCGAGCACCAACGGACCCCTGCGGCGACGAGTGAGACTCGGGTTTCTTCTTTCACGACTCAGGCCGCCTTCGCGACGTCGGCCGCCCAATCGGGAAGGTGGGCGCCGTTCTCCGAGAGGAGCTTCAGGTACGCGGCGTGGATCGCGATCGCCTTCTCTCCGATCTTCGGATCGAAGGTGAGGTAGAGGGCGGAGCGACGGTCCGAGGTTCCCGCCATGACGCGGACCTTGAACCCGTTCGCCTTCAGAATCGACGCGAGGCGAAGGATCTCCGCCTCGTAGGCCGCACCGTAAAGCGAGCGATTGCCGATCTGGAAGGTCCGGCCCTTGTACTCCGTCGCGCTCTCCATCCAGAAGTTCGGAGAGATCCCCGCGAGGAACCTCCGCATCTCGTCCTCGGCGACGTTGTAGACGCGATTTGCCATGACCGAAGCCACCGGGGCATACCCGCCGAAGGCTTCGTGGCTGAACTTCACGTCGAAAGCGAGCCAGGCGGCCGAGAACGTAGCGAGTAGCGTTTCCATATCCTAGTAACGGACGGGAGGGAGGTTTCTACACTGTCTCCGGAAGTTCCAGAAACAGCTAGAATTTCCCCTGTCTTTCGTCCTCTTCCTTCATCTTTCGCTGGAGAGCCGCGATCCGTCGAAAGCGCTCCACCCCGAGATCTCGGAGGTCTTCGAGGCTCTTGTATTTCGGAGGCGGGGAAGTGAGCCACGCGTCGAGGGACTCGACATCGCGGTCTTCCCCCACGTACACGAAGAGCGGGTTCAGAGGCGCCAGTTCGGAGACGAGCGCGCGGTTGTGGGTGACGATGTAGGCGGCCTGGAGAAGCTCGGGCTTCTTCTTCATGAAGGTCGCGATCTCCCGACCCATGCACGCCGCCCACCCATCGCTGAGACCGATGTCAGGTTCGTCCCAGAAGATCGCGTGAGGCTTCTCGCGCTTCTTCGAGGTACTGATCGCCCCGAGGACCGTGTTCGCCGGGTTCGCCCCGGTCGATTCTTGATCCTCACCCCCGTAGACCATGACCATGATCGGGTTGTAGGAGACGTTTCGGCGACCCTCCATGCTAATGTGGATCAATTCGACGTCGAGTCGACGGTAGCCGATCGTGATGATCCTCCGAAGGAAGCTCTTCCCTCCGGCGTTCTCTCCGACGATCACGACGAGAGGCGGAACCTTCCCCCTCGGCGCCGTGTACTGGAGAGTGACCGGAGGGTACTCCTGGTCGGACTCCGCGCAGAAGTAGGTCAACCCCTGGCAGAAGTTGAGCAACTGAACGGAAGAGGGGCCCTTCGGTTTCAGTTCCTTGCCGCTCATCGTCGAACCCTGTTCAGTCTCTTGATCGGTTCCTGGACGAGCGTCTTGTGGGCGAGTCCGACCTGAGAATGCCCACCGTAGTCGCTGGCGGACACGAGGTACGAAGACCCTTCCTTCGGGAGGTCGTCCTCACCCGGAACGGAGTTGACGTACACGTAGAAGGCTGGGCCTCCTGCCTTCGTTCGTACCTGGAGCCCCGTTCCCTTCTTAATGGGAGGACCCTCGATCGAGGCGACCCAGGTACTGGTCACCTTCGCTTGGGAACGAAGGGAACGTCTTTCTTGATCTTCCATTTCTTCCTTACGCTGGCCCATCCAAGAAGCTCTTCGATCAAGAAATAGAGGAGCCACAGGCTCACTCCGACGACAACCTGGACCGCGACTCGAAACGATTCTTTCATGAACCTACGGTCGTTCGGACGACAGGTTCGTTACTTCTTTTCGAGGAGCTTGCAGTCGATGATCTGGGACCCTTCCTGGAGGGTCTCTACGAGAACTCGGTTCCCCTCGAACAGAACCTCATCCCCGGGACGAAGTCCGATCCCCACCGAGGGACTCGTCTCGCAGAGACTCCCGTCGGTGAGGTACACGTTCGAGTAGTCCGAGAACGAGTGGACGCAGACCACCTTCCCCGACCTTCGCGTTCGCTCGGGGTGAGAGAACGTTGCCCAACTCGTGTGGATGTGGGGTTCGTTCGGAGAAAACCCTCTCTTCGAGAGGAGCTTCCATCCGGGCGGGACCCAGATCTCGGGTTGGTTGTCGCGAGTGAACGAGGCGTCGTTCCGGATAGTCCACTCAATCTTCGGAGGCACTTCCCTCACCTTCATCCTTCAGGGACGAGTAGCGGATGTAGGTGTTGGTCGCGGGGTCCATGAACGAGCTGAGGCCCCGCGCTTCCTCTTCCGTGATGATCCGGTACACTGCCGCCTGGATGATGTGGACGTGACCGAGGTTACAGGTCGCCGTCTTCTCCTCGGAGATCAGGAGCGTCTTCAGGACGTCGTCGGTAAGGATCCCCTGACTGTCACAGTTCGTGTCGTCCACGACGTTCGTGAAGGCCGGCCGAGCCCCGCAGTTCGGACAAAGCGATCGCTTCTCTTCCTCGCCTCCGAAGTAGTAGGGGTCGTCCCAGTTCCCGTGGAGGTGTCCGTTCTCACAGAACACCTGAGCGTAGCCTTCCCAAGACATAGGAGACCTTACTCCCGAGCGGAGGATCGGTAGGGAGAGACCGGGCGAACAACTTCTTCGATTCGGTCTCCTGAGTTGTACACCCCGAGACGATCTTTGAATACGGACATTTTGCCTTTCGAGATCACAAAGATCCGAACGGCTCTGTACTGAAGCTCGCGAATCGGCATGGGAGTGATCCCAGGCTCGGGATCGAGGATGCTGGTCTTCATCGACCCGTCCGCGAACACGTAGATGAAGGTGATTCGATTCTTCCGATCTACGATCATGACCCCACCTTCTCGAACTACGATCATGAGCCCGCCTTTCCGAACAGTTCGAGCAACAGTCCATTCACCTTCAAGATCGTCTCGGACCTCTCCGGCGTTCGGTCTTCCCCGTAGCAGTCCACCCACGGAGCCCCGTCGTTCTGATGGCCGTTGTACTTCAACTTCCCGCCGAAGCCGAGGGTCCCGCAGAACCGCCACTCCACGAAGCGATCTTCCACGCGAACGTAGTGGCCAAAGATCTCCCCGTCCTCCGGTCGGGCTCCCGCGTGCTCCACGAGAATCGCCCAGACCTTCTTCGCCTTCTCCTGATCCACTTACGCCCCCACTTCTTCGAGGCGCCACGTCGTAGCTCTCCGCGGCCCCCGACGAGGCGTCCACCGACTCGCGAACGTCATGCACTTCTCGTGACGCATCGGGTACCCAGTGAGGTACGTCTTCTCGTCGTTGAGTCGCTCTCCGGTCCGAGGGTGAACCTGAACGACCACGACGTGATAGAGGCGCTTTCCCTCAGCGCGGGCCGCCTCGCGTTCTTTCTCAGCGTCGATTTCGAGAGGACTCATCGCTGAGGGTTACTCTTCCTGGCCCAAGAAGAAATTGAGCGCCTGGCGGTACTTTTCCGAGTAGAGGAAGCAGTCCTTCCGGTGCCTCTCCACGACGCCCCATTCGAGGTCGCACAAGCGACAGCGGAACGTAGTACGTCCGTTCGTTCGCTCGATTCGAAGGGGCGTCGCAAGAAGGTCCGCCACCTTCGTCAGGGTCTCCCGAGAGGCATGGGAGACCCCATTGTCGTCGCAATCCCTTCCCTGAGCGCACCCGTTCTCGTTGACGCGTTCGGGCTGGATCTCCCCCGAGACGACGGGGCAATCCTCGTAGCCGTACTTGCACCCTCCGTGACCCGGAAGAGGGCAACAATGGGAGGGGCAACAACGTCGATCGGCGTTCACTTCTTCGGTCTCTCTTCGTCGGCGAGGATTTTCTTCATGGTCTCGTCCGAGAGGGGCCAGGGCTGACCTGCGTGGACGAAGGCTCGGATCCCGAGGCGCTCGCTTCGGTACGGGATCTCCTCGCCTGGAGCGAACAGCTCATCCGCAAGCTTCATGACGTCACGAGCTGCGCTGTCGTAGGCGGCCCCTAGCCCATCGCTGAACTCGGTCTCGTCGGAAGCCAGTCGACTCGATTGAGCCTCCTTCCGGAGCTTCGCCGCGAGACGTTCGAGCTTTCGAGCGATTTCGAACTTGTCCACCTAGGCCTCTTCGATCTTCCCCGTGGGACGAAGGGGCGCGACGACTGCCTTACGCTTCGCCATGAACTTGTTGAACGCGTCGTTCTCGGCCGTAGCGAAGGCCTCGGCCTCCACTACGATCTTCGAGAGCCGTTTGCGAAGCGCCTCGCATTGAGGGAGCGAGAGGAAGACACCCACCCGGAACGAGGGGAGCGTGTAGAAGCCCTTCCCCGCAACCCACTCCGGCTCTTTCTGGTCGCTTTGGGAGAGGATGTAGAGGTAGTCGCTGACGTCCTTCGCGGGGACGTGGATGGTGAGTCCGTCGATCGGTTCGAGTACGTAGATCTTCCGACGGGAAGAAGCCATCCCCCCGAGATCCAGATGGCCGTCGGTAGTCGGAGTCCGATCGGGCTCGTGGAACTCCACCCGATGCTTTTCGGTCGCGTCCTTCCTCCACAGCTCCACCAGGTTGTCCGCGATCGAGTCCTCGCACAAGGTTCGAGGCGGGCTGAGATCGGCGAAGCCCGGGAACAGGTACATCCAGGTCATGCCGGCCTCCGAACGAGAGCGGGGCGGACTTGGAGGAGGTAGAGGATGTCGTCGTGGATCGCCCACTCGATGTCCAGAACCTCGAAAGACGGGAACGCGTCGCGGCACTTCTCCGTCAGCTCGACGAGCGCGTCCAGCTCGTCAGTTCCGAGAAGGAGCTTCGAGTGAGTCTCCACCTCGACCTTCAGAGTCCCGATCACGGGGCTCGGCTGGAACATGACGGTCTGGTGACCGAGACGCGCTGGAGGGTCTACCGTCTCCCCCGTGAGCCGGTACTGGTCCGGGTCGACGATCCCCTGAACGATCGCCTCCCCGAGTCCTCGAACCGCCTCGACGACATACTCGTCGGCACCCGTTGCGGGGTTCCGAGTGAAGAGGACCCCCGAGAGTTCGGCCGGGATGAAGGTCTGGATGCAGACGGCCATTTCCGGAGCCCCCGACACCCCTAGGCGCCTTCGGTACTCCTCCGCCCGCGGCGAGTAGGCCGAAGCCTCGACGCCCCGAATAGCCTCCTCTAGGAACTTCTTCGGGACGTTCAGGCTGGTGGAGTGGATCCCGGCGAAGGAAGCCTCCACCCCGTCCTCTTTCGGAGCCGAAGAGCGAACCGCGTACGGACCCTGAAGAAGCCCCTCGACGAGGGTTCCGATCTCGTCCGGAAGGTCTGCCACCTCCGAGACCGAGAGGGCGAGCCCGTCCGGAACCGGAAGCCCGGCACGAAGGGCGATCGCGAGGGCCGCCGTCTTCCCGCCGTAGAGGCGAGAGTCGATCGCGTCCGCGAGCGAGGTGAGGGTCATTCGTCGTCTCCCGTGTCCTGGTACGGGGAGGGGTGGCTGATGTAGCCGCGATCCGAGTCGAGGCGGAGCTTCATCCCCCTCGGGTAGCGCTTCACCGCGTCCTTCACGCGGAAGATCGGGATCCGCATCTCACGGGCGATGATCGAGAGGTGGGAAAGCTCCCCGCCGTTCTCGGTGATGATTCCGCGCGCCTTCTCGATCGCTGCGTTGTTCTCGGGCGTGTTGCTGAGGTCCTTCAGGACGAAGATGCAGCCGGGGGATTCCCCGACGTACCCCTCGCACTCCGGAGCCGACGCCAAAACGGTGCACTCGAAATTCCCGTATTTCGCCTGGACCTCGCCCATCTTCGCGAGAGCCGCTTCCATGACAGGGTTCCGAGAGAAGGAAGATCCTTCTTCGAAGGAGATCCCCGCCCCGAGCAACCAGTCGGTGTGGTAGGGGTCGTCCATCTGCATCTTCATCCCCGAGACCGAGACTTCCTTCCATTCCGGGGCGAGATGGCGAAGGGAGTGGGAACGACGAAGGGCCCAGTTCTCGAAGGGCGCGAGGGGGACCTGGAACGTTCGACCGTCCGACGTGACGAGATCGAAGAGGTTCCCATTGGCCTGCTTCAGGACGTCCTCTCGGATCTGAACGAGCTTCGCCTGGTAGGCGATCTCCCGCTTCATGTCCTCCTCTTCTTGGAACTCGGCTTCGCACTCGGCTTCCTCGCGAGCCTCACGCTCCCCGCGGTAGTCGCGGTGGTCTTCTTCCTCGTCCGGCGACCCCATCGCTCCGATCGCGCTGATCTTGTGGCCGGCGGCGACGTACTCGCGAATGGCGTCTTCGGGGAGGAGAAGCTCGTCGCGCCAGAAGGGGGCTTCTCCGACCGGCTCGAACAGGAAGAAGCGGCAGCGTCTGTGGTCGTAGTCGCTCTTCCGGTCGCGGGGGATCTCCACGCAGATCACGCCCTCGTGAGCGTAGTGGCGGGCCCGGTTCTTCCACCATTTACGGATCAGCGCCATGTGCTCGGGCGCCGTCCCGATATCCTCGTTGGGGTCGGGCAGGTCGAGCGAAGCGGAGATCGCGTCCTCGGGGCTGAAGGCCACGACCTCGGCGTACGGGCGATACCACGCGTTCTTGATCTTCACGCGACCGGCGTAGATGAACGCCAGGGTCTTCTGGTACTTCGCCGAAGAACGGTCCTTCGCGACTCGGATCCCCTTCGACGAATCGCCGGTGAACTTCTTCAGACCCTTCAGGACGTCGATCGCGACGCCCTGAAGCTCCCCCGGATTCCCTCCCGAGAGGGACGTCTGGATCATCCGCCACGCCTTCCCCGGAGCGTCGGAGAGGAGCAAGCCCCGAGCGTGCTCGGTGATGAAGGAACCCTCGATCAGGAAGTGGGCGACGCGTTCCGTACTGGTCATGACGCCTCCGAGATCTTCTTCCAGGTACCCTGGTAGACCTGGCCGGCCGCCGCTTTCGCGGTCATGTGGTGGACGAAGCGCTTCGCCTTCTTCGGGTCGAGGGTGTACCCGCCTTCGAGGCCTCGCCCGGCGATCGCCTTCGAGAGGTTCACGAGGTAGGCCCCCTGGGACATCACGACGTAGTGAGCCTTCATTTCGGTTCCTCCGGATTGGCGAGGTCTTTCATCCATCGCTGAGCGTCCGCCTTCTGGACGAAGACCAGCCAGGGGCGATCGTCGCGGTGTAGGGAAGGGACGCTCAGCGTAGTGCCCGTATCGAGCGCCCACCAGGCGTCGTGCTTCGTAGCGAGTCGACGAAGAGTGGTCGTCGGTTCGACCAACGACTGTCGGATCCGAGAGACATCCTGGAGGCGGTGCTTCATCGGACCGAGCTGGTCCTTCACGAAGTCGGTCGCCTGGACGAGGTACCGCGGATCTCCGAGGAACCAGAGGGCCTTCGCCTCGGAGTGACCGTGTTCGAGCTTCAAGATCTGAAGGTCAACGAGATGCTCTCGCATCCGACGAGTCGCTTCCCCGAGGCGTCCGTACTCGAACTCCGCCGACCCCATGTAATCGAACGTGAAGTGTCGGTTGATCCCCTTCATGTCCTCACGGACTCGATCTCGACGGTTCACGCGCTGGACGAGGTACGGGGTCACTTTCGGTCTCCCTTGAGGCAGAAGACCAGGCGAAGTCGACCGGTCACCGGGACTCCGTTCGTGGCGTCCCCCTGCCGGATCTTACGCGCGACCATGGCGATCGCCCGCCCTCGCTTCCGACCGTACGAAACCGTGTCGAAAGGAACGGGGTCCCCTTCGCTCTCGAATCGAATCCAGAAAGCACGTCTCATGCCAGAGTAACGAACGACCTCCGCCCCTTTACACTCCCGGAGCGAAGCCCTGGCTCTCGACGAAGGACGCCAGGGTCTCGATGGCCGTTTCCAGCTCGATCTTCCGGATCGCCTCGTCCACGATCTTCCGGTGGTCGAAGCACCAGACGACGGAGTCCAGATCTCGAAGGGAGACCATCTTGAAGTCCTTCGCGTCGTCGCCCGCGACGGGGAGCTGGTTCGGATCTTTCGGAGACCCGAGGAAGGCGACCGAGACAACGTGCTGACGAGGATCTCGGGCCGGGTCCGAGTACACGCCGATGAGGCGCATCTTCTCGCCGTCGATGTCCAGGTTGGTCTCCTCCTTCGCCTCCCGAAGGGCAGCCGTCTCGACCGCCTCCCCGTAGTCCACGAAGCCCCCTGGAAGGGCGAGACCCAGGGGCGGGTTCCGACGCTCGATCACGACGATCTTCGAGTCGAGGATCTCCGGAGCCCGGTAGAGGATCACGAGATCCACCGCGAGGGACGGGCACTTGTATTCGGCTTTGGAAGTCATGACGGCCACTCGGCCCCTTCTTGGGTATCGGTCCAGTACAATCGAGTCGTGAAGGTGTCGTCGTCCCCGTCGAAACGAGGAGAGAACGCCGCGCACACCTTCACGCGACGTCCGGTGTTCTTCTGGAAGTACTGACCGTACACCCCTGGCTCGTAGACCCACTCGCCTCCGTGGGTACGCCGAAGACGCTCGATCAGCCGATCTCGTTTTCGACGAGAGGTCATGTCCAGGTCGTGAGGTACGTAGAGCGACCGAGGCGGCCGATGTTCTTCATCCACTCGGCGACGCGCTGAAGAGCCACGATCTCCTCCCCGACAGGCAGGATGAACTTCCGACGGAGACCGTCCCACACGTACCAGGACGTCGGCTCTGTCCACCACCACCAGCTGTCCCAGAAACCCTCCTCAGATCTCTCGGACACGAAGACCTTGAACGCGTTCACCTCATCGATCGGATTGGCGAACGCGATCGCCCCGAGCGAGACGAGATCGAGCTTCGGGTTGTAGTGAGATCCGGAGGGAAGACGAATCACCTCCTGGTCCCCGAACTTCTCGCGTTCCCACGCCCGAACGTCCACGAGTTCCTCGTTCTGGATCTTGAAGAACGAGTAGCCGACGAACTTCACGAAGGTGTCGATGTCCTCGTCGGTGAGGAAGCAACGCATGTCCTCCTTCTTGAAGTAGTAGTAACCGCCCTCAGCTCCCATTTCTCAACTCCTCGAAGCGACGGATCAGCTCCATGACCCGGGAGTCCCCAAGGGAGCGAAAACACGTTCGCGAGGAAGCATAATGAGAGTCGGCGAACGATCGACCCTCTTGATACTTCAGGACCCCATTCTCGTCATCGGAATCCTCGTATCCGTCGCACGCCCAGACCATGTCTCTGGAGTCCTGGAGGGAAAGATTCCTGCCGCACACTCGACACGGAGGTGGTTGCCGGACCTTGTACGTCTCCCGAACCACTTCGATCAGCTCATCGTGGGTGAGCTGATCGATCGGTCGCGTGAAGAGCATATCAGGAATCGTAGACATGGGAAACCTCAGAACAGGGGAAGGTGGCCGAGTGAGATCACGTCTTCTCGTCGAGTTCCCTCGGTGAAGACTGCGAGAGTGGCGACGTGGGTCGCTCCGATCTTCGTCACCAACGCCTTCAACGCGTCGAGAGTTCCGCCCGACGACACGACATCGTCCACGAAGGCGACGCGCTTTCCTCGGAGGCGCTCCACGTCCTCTTCGGAGAGATAGAGTGTCTGGACCCGATCCGTAGTGATGCTCTTCACCTCGACCGAAACAGTCTCCCCCATGTATGGCTTCCGCTCCTTCCGAGCAACGAAGGTAGGGAGTCCGCTCTCACGTCCAAGAACGTGGAGAAGAGCTTGAGCCTTCCCGTCCGGCATGAGGAGCGCTTTCACTCCAGACGGGAGCTTCGCTGCGAGAGCCTTACCGGCGGCCTCGGCTAGATTCCAGTCCCCGAGGATGTTGAACAGGGCCACTCGAACGCCTGGAGCTACCTCGCGAATCGGCAGGAGCCGTATTGCGGGGCCGATCTCTATCTCGACGAATTCTTCGCCCATAGGTTTGCTTACGCCCTTCGATCCAAGTGCTCGCGCTTCGCCAATACGGCCTTCACGCGCGCTTCGTAGTCGAGGGCCTCCTTCCAACAGATCATGAAATCGGCCCGATCTTTCTCCGACATTCCAACGCACTGGGAGAAGTGTTCCCCGCAAGAGTCGCAGACGTTCCCGTTCGAAGCCCGCCGAGCAATCTTCAGAACTTGGAGGAGACGTTGAGTCGAGAGCTTCGCCAACTTCTCGTCGGGAAGGGGGTGGGGGGCCTTGAACCAACTCGCCCAAGTCATGGCTCGTACCTCGATCGATCGAAACCTTCGGGAGGAGACCAACCCTCGGCGAGGGCCTCCTTCATCCACTCTCGGAGCGGAGGCTTTCGCCCGAGGAAGGTGTAGAGCCGGCACAGGTCGTCGTAGTCGTCCCGAAGGGCGAGAAGCAGTCCTTCGAGATCTTCGAGCTTCTTCGCCTCGTCGCCGTTCGTGGCGTACCAAACCGAACCTTCAGCGTCGACCGCCCACCACTCCGTGGGGTCCTCTCTCCCGGAGAAGATACCTCCCCCACCTCGAAGAGGCAGAGGCGGGAAACCCAGGAACTCCACCATCCATGGGAAGTTGTCTCGGTCCCTGACCTCGACCATGCAGCGGCCTTCGACGATCATCGGGTTCTGAGTCGCCACCCCCCAGAACACCGGCTGGTACCCTTCCGGAAACTTGCCGGCCTTCCTCGCCTCGAAGAGAACGTGATCGAGGCGAGCCTTCTCCCGAGCGCGCTCGGCGTCGATCATGCGCATTCGGATCTCGTGAGCCTCGATGTTCTTCCGCTCGACCTCGATACGGGCCTCGAAGCCTGCGCGCTCCTTCTCCGTGAACGTGGCGAGACGTTCCTCGGGAGAAGCCTTCTTGTAGCGGTTGAACGCGGTCATAGGTTGTCTTGGTAGTAGGCTTCCGCCCTACTGCATTCGAGCCACTTCACGATGGATTGGCAGAAGTGGTAACCGCAGGAGAAGGCTAGGAAAGCGATCAGCCCTCGTTCCGGAACGCAGAACGCTGTCGCCACCCCGCTCACGAGAAACGTCGCGAAGGCGATGTACGTTTGTCGTCGGAAGCGGCGAACGTCGGAGAGGGAGTACGTCCGGGTGTACATCCGCGGGGGAGCCGCGATCATCTGGGACTGAGAGTGAGGAGGACGACTCATGCTCATGTTGAGGGACTTTCGTACTTGGCCTTCAGCCGTTCGTACTCCCTACGCTCTTTCGACTCGTCTTCCTGAGCCAAGCGCTCGATGTAAGAGTTCGTCTCACTGAGAAACAGTGAGATTCCTTCTTGCACTTTCTCCATGCGAGTCTCGTACTCCGCCAGGCGTTTCTCGTAGTCCTCGGTATGGACCTTCCGAACGGTCTCGATCTTCAGGCACGCGTCGTCGTGGTAGGGGACCGCAGTCACCCGAGTCGACTCGAAGATCTTCTTCAGATCGAGGATGTCCTCAGCCCGGTGAGGGGTACGTTCCAGGACGAAGGCGATGATGTCGGAGAGAAGATTGCCGTGGTCGTACTCGTCCAGAAGGTTGACCTCTTCGTAGGTCTCTTCGGGCGGGGACGTGGACATCCCCGGAAGGACCGGGGCGCCGAATCGCCGAAGCTTCGGGATGGAGAGCCACACCCTCCGGGCCTCCTCCCAAGAGGCGCGGGTCTCCACCCCCAAGGCCAAGATCTCTTCCTTCGTCCTCATACGGTCTCCTCGAAGTCTTCGCGCCGGAAGTCGGAAGGCGGGGTCCACCCCTTCTGAAGGGCTGTTCGAATCCACTCGGGAAGCGGCGGCTTCCTCCCGAGAAGTTCGTGGATGGTCTGGAGATCCGAGAGATCTTCCTTCGCCTCCGCGAGTAGCTGGTCGCTCGTGACTCGGCCGAGGCTACCACCATGGGCCGAGTCCATCCAGCAGACTCCGGCCGAATCGATCGCCCAACACGTCGGGATATCCCAACCGGTGTGCCAGACGGAACCCGTTCCGCGAAGCGGGAGCACCGGAAGGCCTTCCCACTCTTCTTCGATGTAGAACTCGGTGAGACGTTCTCGACTTCCCTTCGGACTCTCGATCCGAACGAGATGGTCGACCATGTAGGGGTCTCTCCCGTCCTTGTAGCGGAAGGTCGGGATGAAGCGCTCGTCCGCGGGAAACTTCCCCTCAGCGCGGGCCTTCGCGGTGATCTCGCTTTCTACCCGCGCGAGCCTCTCGTTCTCCCGAGCGAGGTTCTCATCGCTGAGGCGAGCGCGCCGCAAGCTGTCGTCGGCGCGACGCGTGGCGATGTCCTGGATCTCGGTCCTCAGCTCCGGGGAAGCCTTCTGACGCTCCTCGTAGGAGAGGGAGATGAACGCGTCGAGCTTCTCGATTTCTTCTTCGGTGGGGGCGCTCATGATCAGATGCTCTGGATGAAGTCGAGGATGGAGTTCCTCTCGTCTTGGGTCGGGCTTGGACTGTTACTCGCTCGGCGCGCGTAGAACGTCGCCCAAGCGCCCGGCATGTCCCCCGAGCAAGCGAGACGAACGAAGAGACGTCGATCCTCACCGTTCGGGAGGAAGACTCGAAGGAGCTGATGCCCGGGGTGAAGCTTCAGATCGTTCACGAGACCACTTCCACTTCGTAGCTCGCGAGATCGAACTGCTTTCCGTCCGGGGCCCGGACGGAGTAGATCACGAGGGCTTCCTCGGGAAGGCCCGTCCCGGGCTTCACATCGTGATCCACATCGTCGTCGTTCTCCACGGTGTTCGAGACGACGACACCGGTGAACCCGAGGTCTTCCTTCTGAGGATGGGGATCGCGACCCAAGAGGCCGTACTGGTCGATCTCGACGAGACGAACACGAGCGCCGAAGGGGAGGATCACGGTGGGGTCGTAGGACATGTCACGGCTCCATGGGGCAGGGGAGTTTCTCTTCGCTTCGCGCCGTCCCCCACGCGTACCAGGGCGCGCGAGGATCTCCGCAGGTCGTCTCGGTCTCGCGGATCGCGAGCATCGCCTCTCGATGGGAGGCGTAGGGACCACGAACGATCCGGGTCTTCCCCTTCTCGTTCCGAACGCTGACGTAGTAGTTCCCCGGACGCGGGTCGACGGGACCGAAGCGGATCGTCGGGTCGTAGGGAGCGGGATTCTCGCGAACCCACCGCTCGATCTTCCGGTAGCGCCAGCGGCACTCCCCGCCCCGATACTCGCGTTCGAGGGCGCGGCCCCCGTCCCAGATCTGGACGATGAACGCTTCGATCGTCTCGGGGGCGAGGGGCGCGAGAAGGCCAGCGTGGGAGAGGGCCTCGATCACGTCGCTCTCGAAGAGGCGCTCGTTCTCGATCGTCGCGCGGAACGCGAGACCGTAGATGATCCCGTTGAGGGCCGAGTCGACGTGGTTCATGAGCCCCCTCCTTCGAATTGGACCTCAACTAGACCGTCTTCGAAGTCCTCGTTGGTCAGGTCGAACCACTTGTTCCGCGAGTCGCACTCCTCGCAACAGTACTGAGCGGCCGTGAGGGTCTCCCAGGGCTTGTTCGTCCAGCAGATCACCCCTCCGAGCCCTCCGTCCCACTTGGTGGCGTTCGGCTTCCCGCAGAACTTGCAGATCCTCTGAGCGGGATCTCGAACCGGCTTGAAGTTGTTCATGACTTCTTCTCCCGATATTGACGGATGTGACCGAGAATCTCCTTCCGACGGCGAAGACGCCAGTGCCAGTCGGTCTTCACTTCGGCCCGACTCTTGAAGAGTCGGAAGGCCAAGATCTTGTGAATCTCGGCCTCTCGTTCGGGCGTGATCACGACCCCCACGGGCGCTTCCATCCCGAGTACTGGATCGCCGAAGCGTCGCGCCAGAGGTCGACGGCGAACTTCCCGACGTTCGCCCACTCTTGATCCGAACCGTTCTCCTCGTCCACGACGTTCTGAGCCGCGACCGCTGCGAGGAGGTTCGAGCAAACGAGACCCCAACGGATCTCGTTCGAGACGTGCTTCCAACCCTCCCCGAGGGTGTTCTTCGCGTTCTCGACCGCCGACCAGGCGATCTTCTGCGAACGGGTCGCCTCGGACTTCGTCTTCGGGCGATTCGTCGTTTCCGTGTTCATGACATCACCGCGAGGAGAGCGATCGCCGCGGACCAACCCGCGAGCCAAAGGAAGACACCGTTTCGTTCGAGAAAGTCCACTTCGTTACCCTCCGCCTCTGTAACGAAGGGGAACCAATTCCTTACACTCTCCCGATCAAGAAACTGGTTACTGTTGATTCTCTTGAGTTTTCGGCGGAAGCCCCAGGCGTCGCCTGTCTTCCCCCGTCGGAATTCCGAAGGAGAAGGCCGCGCTCTGGGCCTCGGACCAGTTCCCGATCTTGCTCTCGTAGTCCTTCCCGACGCCCATCATCCGGGCCACCCCGGAGACCCTCCCCGCCCCGATGAACAGGTGGATCGAGTAGTAGGTCAGGAACTCCGCTCGGACCAGGTAGAGCGTGAACCGGGGCTGCTTCTTGAAGAAGCTCTTTTCCCGGGACTCGAACCGCTCGACTTTCCAGCCGCGATCCTCCGCGTACTTGATCAATGCGAGGGATTTCACCTGCGTAATCGTGGGCTTCACGGCTCGACCTCGTGGAAGAGGATCTCGAAGTTCCCACGGATCATGTCCCGTGTCTCTTCCGTGTCGGCCCATACCATCTCGTTCCGATGGAACAAGGAAGGCCGATACTCGACTCGACGCATGGAGACGAGGCCTCCCGTGAAGGAGGTAACGCGCCACCGAACCCGAGAGGAGTCGGTAACCATCATCCCTACCGAGAGTTTCATCATGAGGCCCACTCCGGGACGAAGACCATCGCATCCGGACCCTTCGCGAGGGTTCCGGTCCCCGGAAGGATCCGGCGAATCTGGAGGCGGTACTGGGCGGTCCCTTCCCGCTCTTCCGCTCGAACGCGAGCGATGAGCTCATCGAGCGAAAGCCCGAGCGCGTTCGCGATCGTACGGATCGGGACGGGGTTTCCCTCGTAGAAGCAGCCCACGGTCTCGCTAATCTCGGTCGCCATAGTCGGTTCCTGGACCTCTAACGGTCGAGGACCGACTCTTTACACTCGCGGAACCGGGGAAGCGAGCGGAGGCGCGACGGCTTCCGGGGGGATCGTAGGCGTGTCGGAGCAGATCTCGACGGGGAGATACTCCCCCGGTCCTTCGCACGGGGAGTCGGGGAGGAATCCGGACTCCGTCATCCACCCGAGAACCACCGGATCTCGATAGAAGTTCGGGACGAAAGCCATGCGACGGGCGGTGCTCTTCTTCACTGTATCACTCACTTCGTGATGTATTTCAGAGACTTCAGCTCAGAGAGGCGCTTTTCCAGGACGTCCAGATCGAACCGAAGGAGGGAGGAAAGATCGAGGGCAGAAACGGTGTCCCCACGAGCGAGGATCTCTTCCGCCTCCTCTACGTTCCGATAGAGATTTTCCGCGACGACGCGAATCGCGGTCACGATCTCGACGCCGTTCTCGGAGGAAGATGGGTCCTCGGTCCCGACGACCTCGTGGATGATCTGGAGCAATACCTTGTGCTCCCAGGACCCCTCGGCTGGGACGTCCTCGTCCTCCACCACTCCGCCCGCGTCCTTGAATCCCTGGTTGTACGCGCGGTTGGCGATCTTCATCGCTTCTTCGAGGGAAATCTTCATCTGATTCACCACTTGCAAGGGAGAAGCGCCGAGACGTCGAGGGTTCGCTCGACCTTCGGGAGTCCGCCGTTCTCGACGACGACACTGTCTCCGGTCCGAGAGACCACGTAGACGCGATCGTAACGGCCGATCTCGATCGCCTTCGAACCCGCGACAAGAGCGTCTCTCGAAGGGTTCCGGCACGGGCAGATGGGCTGGCAGGAAGAGCAGATCTTCCGGCGACATCCGTTCTTACAGTTACGGCGCGGGTCCCGAGTGCTGGGGGTACGACACACCTCGCAACTCGTCCGCTGGTTGCTTCCGAGACGCATCAGTCCGCCTCTTCCTCGGGGCCGCCCCACGCTTCGACCGCCGCTGCGTTGAACTGCTCGTCGTGAGCGTCGGCCCAGCGCTCGAAGGCTTCGCGCTCCTCCCTAAAGGCTTCGCGCTCCGACCCGTCGTCGGCCCGTACGCGGACCCCGAGGATGTCCTCGACGCCCGGGGGCTGACCGTAGTAGTCGATATCCGAGGCGGCCGTGTACAGGCCCCCACTTCCCGGGAAACCCGGATCGATCGAGACGTCCACGACGAACGTGATCCCTAGGAATCGGAGGTCTTCCCCTTGAAGGTCCGAACCTTCATGGAGGGTGATCTCGACGGTCGCGTCTGCTTCGGTGTCGCTCATGGTCTTGTAACGAACGGGGGGAGCTTCCCTACACTCGAACCTTCATCTTGGTGACGGCGACGAGGGCGAGGATCTTCTTGTACCGAAGCTCGGCCGGAAGTATCGGCCTTTCGACCGAAGGGAAGAAGGGGATCTGGAAGTCCTTCATATCCTTCACGTAGTCCCTCGTGAAGGAGTCGAGAGTGAGGAAGGGGATCGCCTCGGGGGAGATCATCCGCCGAGCCCTCTCTCGACTCGTGATGTCTGAGAAGGCTTCGAGAACGATCGACGACTCCCTCAAGGTTTCTTGGAGGATCTCGCGTTCGAAATCCATAGCGTCATCGATCAGGATCGCCGTCACCGGATGCCCGCGGAGGAGAGGGATTCCGTACGGGATGATGTCGGGCGCGTTCCCGTAGATGGTCTCCAGATCTACCACCGCGATCTTCGAGGGTCGCTTCGGAGATCGTTTCGACTTTCGCGAACCTCGACTCATGGAACCGTTACTCCCCCGCGTTCGAGGCCAGGAGCGAACCCGTTCCCGAAGCGAACACCCGAGCCAGCGTCTTCTGAAGATCGGCGCCGAGCAGCGAATCGAGCTTCGAGAGAAGTGTCTCCATCGCCTCGACGATCGCGAGGAGCGCAGCGCGGTTCTCGGTCGTATCGGGAACCATCCCGACCACCGACTGGAGGGAAGAGTCCGGAGATCCGTACCGTCCCTTCGCGAAGATCTCGCCGACCTCCGGCCACCCGTCCTGGATCAGGTTCCGACCGCGCTGGGGAAGGGTGTAGTAGCGCCACTTCTTCTCGCCCAGGATCGTCGTCGTCTCGACCGCTTCGACCTTGAGTCCGACCCTCTTGTAGACGTCCAGGTGGGCCGTGGGGTATCCGAAGAGCGAGCGCTCGCTGACCTTCGTCCCGTACGAGACGCCACCGTTGGGTCCGAACGGGTAGTGAGGCGCTTCCGGATCGTACCATCCCCCCTTCCCGTCGGGACGACGAGTCCCGTCCACGGTGACGAGCAGCATCCGCGACCAAGTCACGACCGCGCGCTCCTGGATCTCCTTCATCGCGAGCGCCGTGATGGCGTTGAGGTCGGTCCCTTCGTGGCGGATGTCGAAGTCGTTGTTGATCACGACGAACAAGGTCGAGCCGATGGGCATCGACCTCTGCTTGAAGCCCTCCTCCCTCGTCTTGGTCATGTAGACGTCGATCTCAAAGACCTTTCCCTCGACCATGACGGTCTCGACGTCGATCTTCTTCCCACCGGTGACGGGTCGCTTCGCCATGATCTACTCCCACTCCAACAAGAGCCAGACGCCTCGATCCGGGATCGTCCCCGACGAGTACGAGAGGGTGGCCTCAGAAGGACCCACGGAGACCTTCCAGTCGTGAGGGAAGTCCTCCAGAAAGGCCCCTTGAAGGTGGACCGGCGAGTAGGGGAGCGTCGGGGAAACGCTCTCCGAACGAAACCTCGGAAGGGTCCAGACCGCCTCGGGGCGCTGCCTCTTCAGAGGCGCGAACGAGATGCGGACGGTCCCCTTCCCGGGAGGTACCCACAGCAACTGTTGAAGCTTCGACACGGTTCCTTCTCTCACTCGTAACGAACGAGCGCGGAACCTTTACACTCCGATCAGGTACCGCCGACGCAGGGCATGTCCCCGCACCACGCCGGGGCGTCTACGTTCGCGTCTCCCGAGCCCGAGTCAAGCCCGACGTCCGCCTGACCTACGTCGAATCCGGAGTCGGCGTCGTCGCTCGCGTCGAGAAGCGGAGCCGAGTCCGCGTAGCCCGAATCGGAGACCGGATTCGTGGAACACGAACATCCAGAGAGAACCGAGAGAACCAGAAAAAAACGCATCATTCCTTCTTCTGAGGCTCCTTCAAGCCCCCTCCGTTCATGTAGTGAGCACCGCACTTCGAGCACCAGGTATTCGTCGTTGCCGACATCTGGTGAGATCCTCCCGGGCCGTAGACCCGGTGCATGGGGTCCCCTCGGTACTCGTGGGTCGTGTGAGAAACCAGGGCGCCTCCGCAACCGGAACAGAACGTTCCAGTCTCGGCGGGCCCTGGTTTGATCTCTCGCTTCACCGATCAGCGACCGCGATCGCCCCGACGGCCGCGCGAGTCGTCACCCCGATCGTCTCGACGACCACCCCCGCCTCCGCCGCCGAAGTCGTCACGACGACCTCCACCGAAGCTCGTGGGACGGCCGCCTCCCCCTCCTCCGCCACCGGCCGAGCGCTCCAGGGCCTCGTTCACGTTGATGGTGCGGGGCGGGTTGCCCATGACGCTTCCATCCATCGCCTTGATCGCCTTCGCGGCCTGATCGTCGGTCGCGTACGTGACGAACCCGAACCCGCGCGAACGACCCGTCTCCCGATCGGAGATCACCTTGGCATCGCGGACGTCGCCGAAGGAGACAAACGCCTCCTTCAGATCCTCGTCGTTGACGCCCCACGGAAGACCACCCACGAACAGCTTCTTTCCCATCTCACGACTCCCTTGAGTTCAGAACCAGGCACCAGAGAAGCAACCTTACGCTCCAATCAGAGCGGATTCGACCGGGTCAATCCTCTTCTTCGGGCTCGGGAGGGAAGACCTTCGAAAGCTCGCGGACTCCCTGAGCGAAGTTCTTCAGTACCTTCTCGACCTTCCGAAGACTGTCCAATTCGTCGGCGATGCAGTAGGCTTCTTGGATCGTGATCTGAAGGGAGCGTCCCTTGCTCTCGAAGGCGTAGTCTTTCAGCTTCCGGGTGTCGATGATGTTGGGCTCGTTCCACTCCCCCTTCGCGAAGAAACCGTCGCTGGGTCTCGGGTTCGGAGCAGGGTCCGGAATGTCTCTCGGAGGTCCTTCGGCCCGTTCACCGTCTTTGAACCCTGGGAGGAACTTCACTCCCACCGTATGGGGGACGGCGATCCGGAAGCTCAACCCACAGTTCTGACACGAATGGGTGTGGTGAGGTTTCGTCGCGAAAGCTCCCTCGTCGATGTGGCGGGTATGACACATCGGACACTGAAGGATCATCGGGATCGGAGCGAGGAGCTTCGCGACCTCGTGGACGATAACCCCCTCAGTAAGATCCACGTTCTTCGGGAGTCGATCGTCGAGGAGCGCGCGCAGCATGTCGTAGAGGGTCGGCTTTCCGGACTCAATCATGAGAACACCTCTTTCACGACAGACGGGGGGAGGGCCGGGATCTCCCTACAGGAGCACCGGTCACATCGATCCGTTCGAAGACCTTCGGGGATCGGACCTTCCGGCTCGACCCAGATACGGATGTCGGTCGAGGCTTCCGTCGTCGGAGCGTCGCCGCGAACGTGACGGACGACTCCCGTGAGAACGAACTTCTTCGCGGTGAACTTCAGCTGAGCCCCGGCGAGAGAGCCCGGTGGGTCGTCTGCTTGGAGGATCTCGACCCGAACTCGGTCGCCCTTGTTGAGGTACATCCAGCCCTTACCCCCCTAGGAACTTACGGGATACGACAAAGACCTCTTACCCAACTCCACCATTGTTGGTAGGTGCGTTCCACCTGACGATAGAAATTGGCGTCCGAAGAGTACCCGTCTCGGTACGACTCAACCTGTTCCAATCCCCCAGGAGACGCCGGGTCGCATCGACTCGTACTGATACGGTGGATGTTTCCGCTCAGTTCCATCGAAGCCTGTTCCGAAGGAACTGAGAATTGCTGTCCTCCAACTGGTCGTCTGAGTAGCTCCAACACGACCCTCAAGGGACGGATCTCGTACCCTCGGGCGGACGGATCCTCCATCTGAAGCGCCGAATTGATCTCGACCTCACATTGCCTTACGCTCGCTCGGCAAGCCTCGTCGTAGAACGAGTACACGGTCGGATCCGAGGACGGACGACAGATCGCGGTGACGTTCAGGAGCGCTCCGGACGCCTGCTGAAGAGCGGCTATCGTTGGACCGAGAAGCGTCGTCGGGTAGTCGGGCGTCTGGGCCACCGTGCTGCACTCGGACGGGACACGACCATGGGCCCCGTGAGGCGGTTGGGCTCTCGCGCCCGCCCCCGCATACCCTAGGACTGCTGTCGCCGCGAGTATGGAAATCGAAACACAGATCTTCTTCATCTAATCCCTCCGAATGCGTTTAGGGAATCTCACTCCGCTTCGGTAAAGCGGATCGTGATCCTCTGGCCCGACTCGACGATCTCACCCTGGGCGACCCAGGAGCGCTTTCCTCGGACGCGCTTCGCGCTGGTCGAGTGGACGAGGAAGTGACCGGTGAGGTCCGCTCCCGTGACGTCGAGGGAGTAGACCTTCCCGGGCTGAACTTCGAAGGTGACGGGGCGAGTGGTGGCCATAGGTATCTCGGTAACGACCGAGCGCCGCTAGGTTACACTCACTCCAGTTCGAGCGAGACGATCTGCTCCGGAACGACCTTCAGGTCCTCGCTACCGCAGTAGCATTCGGCCAGGTAGAAGATGACGTTTCGGTGAACCTGATCGTCGCGGGACTGCTCGATCCGCCGATGCGCTCGGGCGAGGAGCCGAGCCCGCTGTTCTTCGATCGGGGAAGCCTTCTCCGGATCTCCGAAGCGATGGTAGCGGAAGAGCCCGCCCCACCCGTGCATCCCGACCTTCCGGAAGACGCGACCGTCGGTGAGCGTCAGCTTGAAGATCCCGTACTCCCCGCACCGCCCTTCCCCGCCCGAGTCTCGAATGCTCTGGGCGTGTGCGGCGATCTCCGCGAGCGCGGTCTTCTCTCGAACGTCGTTGAAGAACGAAACCCCTACCGGACTCTTCAATGGAACCCCCATCGAGCGGCCTCTTGGATGAAGAGGCGAAGTAGATCAGGACCTGTCGTTTCCAGAGCGCCCCACGTGAAGACCTTCTTCACCTTCATGAGGCGTCCGCAGGCGTCCGCGCAGACGGGCCGGTTGTCGAACATCAAGGCCTTCCGACCTCGAAGGTTCTCTCGACACGCTGCGCAGAACATCCCCTTCACGGGAAGACCTCAGCCGCGGAGCTTGTAGACGGCGCTGCGCGAAATCCCGAGCCGACGCGCGGCCTCCGAGACGTTCCCGCCCGAAGCCGAGAGCGTCTCGTGAACGAGCGCGGTCGTGATCTTCCGCTCCTCCGTCTGCTCCTTCGGAGCGTCCATCGCCCCCGCCATCTTCCGGGTCCGCTTCCGAGCCGCTCGCGGGGGCTGGAAGGTCGTACCCATCTGGAGCTTCGCGATGGCGTCCAGGGCGACCTGCCGAGCCGAAGCCTGGATCAGGTCGGAGAGGTCCTTCGTGAAGGTGTCGATTGCGTTCTGGATCTGTGTGCTCATGTTCTTCATCTCTTACTCTCCGGGGAGTATCCCCCTCTCAGACTCTACCAGTACGGATGGCTTGAAAGCCCTACGGACGGAACTCGTTCGGAACCTTCAGGAGGTCCAATTCTTCGGCGGAGAGGCCCGCCTCGCGAAGCTTCTTGGCGAGGGCCAGCTTCCGCGTCTCTTCTTCGGTCGGGGCCGAGACCTTCACGGCTTCGCCCATAACGATGCGAAGGTCTCGATTCTTGTCGGCGATGACCTGGATCTTCACGACCTTCGCCCCAGGGCGATCGCGAACGAGAAGAGCAGCGGAATCCTCCGACCAGTAGAAGAGATCCGTCGACCCTTCCTTTTCGCCCTCCACGGCGAAGACGGTGTAGATCTTGCCTGGAAGGATGGCGGGAATCTTGAACGGTTTCGGATTCTTCATGACGACTTTACTCCCTGTAGGACTTGCTTCTCTTCTGAGTCGGAGAGCGTCCACAACCCCATCATACCCTTCGCCGGAACGGGTATGGAGAGGGGTCGGACGTCCTCCAAAAGCCACCCTACCGGCCCGAGCCACCACGGATCTGAGTCGAGGGTGAGAAGCCGCGCTCGAAGCGCCTCGTTCGGGTCCGAGTCGCTGAAGAGGTCGAGGATCCCCCGGTCCCCCGCCATACGAATCTCCCGCCTCCCGTCCCGAAGGTCCAACGCGCCAACGACGATTGCCGTAGCCACGACGGCCGACCTCGGGAGGGGTTCGGGTATCTCGACGCCAGGAGGGAGCTTCCAGGCGTCCTTACGGGCCGCCCCCGCGTGGATAGCGAACCTCTCTCCAAGAAGGTTCTCCGGAGGGAGCCAGGTCCGGTTCTCCACGAACTTTCCGTAGAGGGCTACGCCGCTCGCGTAGGGCTGCCAAAGGGTGAGGGCTCTCATTGTCGGACGATCTTGTGGAGGCGGCCGTCGCTGTCGTAGATGAACGTTTCAAGGAGAGGGACGACCAAGTCTTGGGGCGCGCGACGGTGAGCCTTTCGGTAGTCCTCGATCGGCCACACCTTCTCGACGTTGTGGTGTCCGCCGTAGATCTCGTAGACCACGACCTCCGAGTCCCCCTTTCCGTAGATGTACGTACAGGTCGGCTTCCCGGGGAAACGGTAGGGGTGGCCGCTCACGCGGGGAAAGCCGCGACGCTCGCCTTCAGGTCGTCCTCTCGACGACGAAGCTCCGAGAACGCGTCGAGGACGGCCCCATCGGGAGTCGAACTGATTCGACCGAACTCTCCGGAGAGACCCTCGACCGTACATGTCCAGTTGTCCCGACGGACGGTGGTAGAGATCCTCTCCGTCCACTTCTCCAGAAGGAGCTTCGTGTGGGATGTCAACGACACGCGCCACACCCTCGGCTTCTCGCAGGTGAACCGGAGGCCTCGAACGATCATGTCCTTCGACTCGGAGGGGTCAGTCATGGTTCTCCTCGCTCGAACAGAGCGCTTTCGCCATCGCCGGGGTGATGAACGAGAGGTCGATCGGATTGTCCAATCTCTCGTTGATCACTTCCGCTACTTCCTTCGGGGAAAGGCTGCTGCCTCTCTCCCGATTCGATCCGCCGATGATGTCCGAGCCTCCCCACGGGGCGTCATCCTCGGCGCTGAGGGCTCCGTACAGGTCCTGGACCGGGAAGTCGACGTACCGCGAACGCCGACCGATCGTATAGACGTTCCGACCGTCGGGGCGCCGAGCGACGAGGCTCACGTACCCGTCGAGCTTCCCTTCCGCGAAGAGAGCGAATCGGGCGTCATTCCCTCCCGTCTCTTCGATCACCTTGAAACGAGGCGACTCGTAGAGGACGTGGTGTCGAGTGTCCAGGTTTCGGAGACCGGCCGAACCCATGAACGCTTGGGTGAGGTTGTTCATCACCGACTGGATACAGTTTCGGATTACCGACTCGTTCGCAGCCGCGAGCGCGCCCGACTTTCGGAGGTCCGAGTACGGGCTAAAGACCCAGGTGTGCTGCTGGAGAACCCGTTCATCGAGGCTCATCGGATAGGCGCCGCCGGTGATGTCGAGGCGATCGCTCAGTTCGAGGAAGCGGTTGATGATGGGGTGGCTCTGGACGCCGGTGAAGCTCTTCCACCGCGAGATCAACCAGACCGCGAAGGAGGTGTCCTGGTCCGGATCATTCACGTAGATCGTCGCGTTCCCGTCGAACCGCTCCATGAGGCCGCCCTTGATCGCGAACATGACCTGCTTCGCGGTGCTCATGGTCGCTTCTCGGATGCACGAGTCGTGGTGGTCGAAGTTGACGTGGAGCGTACGCTCGTTCCAGTTCGGACCTCCGGTCACGATCCCGTCGAGCGCGATCGAACACTTCGGCGCAGAGGCCACGAAGGCCTCCCAGGTCATGACGTGACGCGGGAGGACGACGAGATTGATGTTGTCGTTCATTCGTGGGCTTTGATGGAGCTCATGAGGTCGATCGCGAGCTTGTAGCTCTCGCACTCCGGGTTTACGCCCGAGACAATCGTGTACGAGCCTTCGCCGAAGAGAAGGTGGAGGTGCCACCCCTCATTCTCCTCAGTCGCCCCGTCGTCTCTCCAGGAAGCCTCCGACTCTGGGTCCCGGTACACGAGCCACTCCGAAGGGATCTTCACGTCCCGATCGAAGTGACGAAGAGGCTCGGTGTCCTCTTCCGAGTCCACTCCCGCGATCTCCGCCTCGGGCCAGGTCAAGGAGATCAGCTTCAGGAGAAAGCGCGCCTTCGAGGGCGTCGGCTTCGATTCCAGGATGTGGTCGTGTCCTCCGATCTCCATCACTTCTCTCCTCGGTAGAGCCTCTGGGCGGCTGCCAGGCCCTTCTCTCGAAGCTCCTTCTCGAACTCATCGAGAAGGCGCCAGGAGCTTAGGGCGCAGAAGGCGCGAGCCAGCCACTCGGGCAACCCACACCATCTCCCTTCCTCGTCCACGAACCCCTCGCGAACATAGTGGGCCGCGAGGAAAAGCGAATGGGTGTCGTTCTTTTCCGGCTGCAGATTCGGCCAGTCGACGAATCGAGGATCCCACGTCGCCGGGTCTTCTCCGAGGAGATGAGTCCAGTTCGCTCGGCGCGCTTCGGTCACGCGTTCTTCCCTTCGTATCGCTCACCGGTGTCGGTGAACACGATGCCGTCTTCGAGAGTCACTCGAACCGGACGAGTCTCGAAGCGCTCGCGGCTCGTCTTCTTGTCGCGCCGTTCCTCGTGGAGAGCGTCATTCTCGTCCCACCGATCGAAGATCTCCTCGACCTCGGCCTTCGTCTCGTAGATGCAGTACCCGAGCAGGTTGGAGACGATCGCCTTCGGACCGCCTTCCTTTTCCAGAATCGCGAAGCCCTCCACCGGACCGAAGTAGAGATCGGTCGCCAGCTCGTTGACCGTCTTGAACGCCGGGAGGAATCGAGCGACGAGCAGGGCCCGATCGACCTTCTGCGCGGCCGAGATCGGAAGGGGGTTCCCGTTGTCGTCCTTCCGGTTGAGGAGCCGACTCCACGAGATCGCCGTACAGGAAGCGCTCACGATCGTGAGAGCCTTCTCCAGCGGGGAGACGTGGTCCTTCATCGACCGAGGGACCTCGTCTCGGTGGTGGTCCTTCACGAGATGCCAGATCGCGGCAAGGACCGCCCACGGATCTTCGATCCCCTTCTCGATCGAGTCGAGAAGGTCCGGGAAGGTCGCGAACAGAGACTCCGACCCATCGTGGGATTCCTGGAGGAAGGCGAGGCGCGAGAGGTCCTGGGGCTTCGCCCATTCCTCAGCGAACCGGAACCACCCGTCCACGAGGTCCTGACAGGCGCTCGAATTCGCGCAGCAACCTCCGATGTAGAACTCACCGTCGTTTCGCGCGATCTTCACCCACGTCTCGGCCGAGAACGGGATCGACACGGACGAGAAGCGAGGGAGGTCGAAGCGCTTTCGATCGACCCCAGGCTCTCCTCGGTACTCGTAGTCGAACCCGTACTCGCACCCGAGCTTCGTGAGGGCAGCCTTCGCGGTTTCGAAGTCGATTTTGCTCATGTCTTGGGCTTACGCTTCTTCGGCTTCGACATCGCCAGGAGGATTCGAAGAAGACGCTCTCGCTCCTGGAACTTCTCCTCCGTGGAGAGCCTACCGAAAGCGTCGTAGTCCCCTTCAGGAGGGTCCTTACCCATCTCCGCGCGATAGTCCTGGCGATAGCGCTCCTCACATCCCGCATCGAGCTGGGCGAACGTGAAGGGGGCCGACAACTTCATCGCTGGACGATCCCCTTCTCCTCGTCGGTCATCTCCCGAGGCGTGAAGGGAACGCTGGGGATGTCCGTAGCCACCCCGCACACGGGGCAGATGAAGGTGTTGTAGTATTCCGAAGATCCGTCGTGGCTGTGGTGGGCAGTCCGGAACACGTCCTTCTGCTCGACGAGGAGCAGAGAGCTGCACCCACCCCCACCGTTCCCGTCTCCGGTACAGGTGTGCTTCCTCGCCCAACCCTTCTGAGGGTTGCCTTTCACCAAAACTCTCACGGTGTCCTTTCCGGAGCCCCGCCAAGATCTTGGGGCGCCGACGGATCCGTTACGCCCGGTCTCTGAAGTCGCTCTGGGTGAGGATCCCGGTACCGCTCCCCGCCCGGCTTTCGAAGCCACTCGTCCACCTCGTGGTTGAGGATGCGCTTCAGAGAGTCGAGGACCGCGCGTTCTTCCGGCATGTAATCCGGGTAGAAACACTCTGTGGTTACGGGTCCGAGGCATCCCGTATCTACGTCGGGCGCCCAGAAGGTGATCTTCACCTTGTATTCGCCTCGGCGCTGGTGATCGTTGAATGGGAAAAACTCATGGGGGTTGCGATCGATCTCGATCTTCGCGTCCTGGATCCTGAACTTCCCCAGGGACCACTCGCTCATCGCGCGTTCTTCTCTTCGGTGAGGAACTCCTCAATCGCCGGCTTCACCCAACAGCTACAGACGTCGTAGCTGTCCTCGTCGGTAAGCGAGGCGTAGCCTCCAGCCGCCGGGAAGTGAGAACCGTCGGAGGTAGTGTGGGCTTTCTTCGGGCCGTGAGGACATCCCAACTCGTGACGAATCAGGGAGCCTTGGAGGAGGGTACGAGCGGCCTTCGCTAGCGTTGACATCCTACTTCTTTCCGCACACGATACAGGTCCCGAAGCTGAAGTCGGAGACGCCCGTAGGGGTCTCGTCTCCCAGCTCCTTCCCGCACGAGTAGCACTTCTCAGGGTTCACCGGTGGGATCACGAGGCTGAGCCGAAGCTCAGAGATCTCTTTCTCAGTCGAGGCTCCGCGATCGAGGGCTTCGAGGAACTGGCGGATCCTCTCCCGATCTCTCTTCAACCGATCGACGAGAGTCGACACAATCGGATAGCTCCCCTCGTGAAGACGAGCGCGAGCTTCCTCTTCGGTCGAAGGGAAGAGCATCGCCATGAGGAGACTCTCCGAGAACCGAATCGGATCCGAGTCCAAGGCCGCTTTCTCGGAGCGCTTCATCGTCGACTCTTCCTCGTCTCGGGGTCCCAGCGTCTCTCGTTTTCCGGGACCCATCGGTACTTCGGGAAGAGGTCCACCGCGTTGTACCGCCCCTCTTCGAGACCGAGAAGTCCGTCAGAAGCGGAGACGGACTCCCCGTTCCTGAAGTGGAAGCGAAGCTCCAGCACCCCCAACATCCCGAGCGCGAGCCACATCAGGACGTCGTGTACGTCGCCCATCTCCAAGTCTGGGACCAACCTCTTCACCTCGGAGGCATAGAAGTGAGTCTCAGGGGCCAGCCCCTGATCGAACTTCGCTTCGAGGAGAGCGTTGTAGAGGCGCTCGTGCTTCGAGGCTTCGCCCCAAACCTCTCGAATGAACTTCAAGGGAGGGCTCACCGGAGCCGGAGGCAGGGAAAGAGAGCGAGCTTCCGGAGAGCCAGAGTACCTCTCTTGAACGCAGTACCAACACGCACGAGTTCGTATGTGTAGGTGATTGTGTTTCTTGCAGAGTTTCCTACTGGCCATCAGGGTACCTGATTTGACCTCTCGACGAGAATCTCTTCGCGGACCCTCATGAGAAGCTTTCCAAGATGGTTCTCTCCGATCCCTCCGGCGTTCTCGTCCACGCCCCAGAACCGATCTCCCCAAGTAGTTCCCTCGATCAACTCCGCGTCTCCCGTGGAGATGAGTAGGGCTCGAAGGGTCGGGTACTTGAACTTCTGGACGAGGAGGGCGTACATGACCTTCACTCGAATGTCGTCCCAGTCGTCGCGTCGCGGAACCCGGCGACCGGCCTTCTTCGACTCGGAAGCGGTCATGGTCTGGAACGACTCGGTGAGCTGAACGCGATTCGGGATCTTCGAGTCGATCTTTGCCGCTTGGAAGGCGTTCTCGACCGAGGGCATCTTGAAGGACATCTTCTCCCCGTCGTGGGTGAAGCTGAGTACGACGGGGATCTGATAGAAGTTCGACAGGAAGCGATAGCTCCCTGAGAAACGACGGATGACCTCAGCCATCCCCTCGTTACTCCCTCAGTGATTCGAAGTGAGCCAGATCTGGTCGGTCGGCTTCAGCTCGTAGGAACTCGACACGAGCGGGACGGAGGGGTCGACGTTGAACGAAGAGGTCGACGCGAGATCAGACGTCACGAGCGTCGTTCCAGGGAACGAATCGCCGACGTGGATGCCGGCCGATCCGTACTGAGGAGCGGAGTACCAGAACGGCTGAGTCCACGGCTCCACGACCGGGAAGGCAGGCTGGTACGGAACCGTGTAGGGAACGTACGGGACCGCGTAGGGGATGAAGATGGGGGTGTTGTACCAGAACGTCGTCTGAGGGAGTCCGCGGAAGACTTCCTCGACCGCCTTCTGGAAGGCCTCTCGAAGGGCCCTACGGCTCTCCTCGGAGACCTCGACGGGCTTCGACGGGGAAAGGGCCAGGGCGAACGCCGAGCACTCCTCGGGGGTTCCCTCGACCTCGGCGATCGAACCGTCCGGACGCGTGAACTTCATCTTCATGGGTAGGGCTCCTCCCTGAGGGACCGTACCCGAAGATCACCGGCTCACTCGTCCTTCAGGTCTTCGATCTCCCCGAGCGGACGACCGAACATGCTCTTCTCCAGGTCGTGTAGCGCCAGGGCCGCCTCCGAGGCGCGACGTTCCCCACGCCGATAGCCGCGCCGGTATCCGGCCATGTAGCCCACCCCGGCCCCCGAGAGCATCATCACCCAGACGAAAATGTAGTACCCGATGGTCATTCTTCGGACTTGATGTTGTAGAGGCGAAGTAGGGTGGAGGCGGTTCGACGAAGGAGGTACCGCCGAACGGGCTGCCTCATCGCTGGGTGAGGGGCTGCGGCTCCCGAAGCCCACCTCTTCACGGTCGGACTACTTACCGAGAGGGCGTTCCCCAACTCTCCCGGCACCATGTCCATGACTTCGAGCGCGCATCGAACAACCCCCGAGAACTGAGCGTCGTCGGAGAGATCGGACTTCATCACTAGGTCTCGAAGATCCATGAGCCTCTGAGCCTTCGGTTCCGCCTTCAACCAAGCGGTCTTCTGAGGTTCGAGAGCCGCTTCGATCTCCTCGACCTTTGCCCGATCCATCGCGTGGTTGTCACACTCCAGGTTCGAGCAGCGAAGGACTTCGATGGTCTCGGGAACCGTCGTCGGAACCCCGGGAATCGCCTCCCATGGGATCCCCTTCGCGCTTCTCATCGAAAACTCGGAACCGCACACGCTACATCGAAGGGTCATAGAACGACCTCGATCTTCTTCAGGAGGAACCTTCGGAGCCCCTCTCTCATCCCAGGGGCAGGAGAGGTTACCCCGTTCTTCCACCGAGCTGCGGTGGGTCGACTGATCCTCATCCCTGAGGCGAAGTCCCCCTCCGACATCCCCAGAACGTCGCAAGCTCGTCGGATGGTTTCCGCGAACGAGGCGTCGTTTTGGAGGTCAACGTTCCGGACGTAGGAGCGAAACGTCTCCAGATCGGAAGGGGACGAGACCACGTCAGTGATCGCTCATCATGACGCCGAACCCGCTGTTCGGCACGAACATCGTCCGAGTCCCGGTGCTCTGGAGGACCGAGCTGAGCGCTTCGATCCGACGATACTCCAAGACCGACGGGGTCATCGAGGCGGAGATCGTCTGGTTCGCGTAAGCGGTCGCGTCCGCTTCGGCACGTGTCGTGTAGGCGGCCGTGTCCGCGACGATTCTCTGGGCCGTGGCGTGACCGTTCGCCTCGGTCTGAACTCGGTTCGCTTCAGCCTGAGCCGTGAGAAGAGCCTGCTGAGCGCGAACGGTCTCCTGACGTTGGTTCTGGACGGCTGCGATCGCGGCGTCGAGAGAGTCCGGAAGATCCGTCCCCTGTAGGAGGATGTTCTCCACGACGACCGCATTCGTCGGAACGTTTCGACTCGACAGAGCCTCTTCGAGACGAGAGTGGACGAGGTTCTCCATCATCGTCTGGAGCCGTGGGCGCTCGTCCACCAGCTCGATCGCTGTGAAGGTCGAGGCGGCGTCTCGGATCGCAGTGCGGACGATCGGATGTACGATCGTGTCCGCGTACGACTCTCCGTAGTACCGGTAGATCTGAGGCGCCGTCGTCGCGTTGAGATGGAACTGGACCGTCGCGCTGAGGATCACTTCCAGCTGGTCGTGGGAGAGGACGTGGATCGCGTCTCCGCGGGCGATCGTGCTCTCCGGGGCTCCATCCTGAGAAGTGGTCGTTCCGCTCGTCCCCATCTCGTAGGCCTGGGTCCGAGTCGACATGTGGATGACGTTCATCCACATGCTCGTGAAGTGGTAGCCCTCGGGATAGATCCACGGCTGGGTCTCGCCCCAATCGACCCCGACCCCGACCTCGCCGGGATTGATAGTCTCGGAACACCCGATCGAGAACGCCGACGCCAACAGGAACATCAGAACACGAGTCATCGCTCACCCTCCTAGATACAGAAACTACTCTTCTCGCTCTTCCAATTCGTGACGGCCGTCTTTCGACGTCGGCCACGCACCGCACAATAGGCACTGTCCAGTCTCCTCAGAGACCTTCCCTCGACAGGCCAGTATCACCATCACGAGCCGGTCTCGGGAGATGATCTTCACCTCCTCGACGGTCTCGTCTTTCGGAATCACTTCTTCCGGTCAGGGACGCCGAAGCCGTTGTCGTCCACATGCTGATCGGCGTGAGGCGCTCGTCCCGGAACCGGAGGTCCCCACGGGGATCGTCGATCGATGAAGGGGATGTAATCTCCCTCCGAGGTGTAGTTGCTGCGTTCGTGGTGAGGAATCGTAGCCGGGTCTCGCTTCTCAGTCATCGCCCCTCGTTTCGAAGATCACGCTTCGACAGTTCGACCAACAACTCATCCGTCCCCGCCGACTTCAAACCCTCGACGGTCCGAAGCTCTTCCTCAACCCGAACCTTCACGATCCGCTCGTCCCTCCACGCGAGGTACCGACGAGTGAGGTAGGACAGGAACACCCCGCTCGGGACGCCGAGAAGGAATCCGAAGAGGATGAAGATTTCAAGGCGAACCATTTCTTGACCTTACGCCCGGTTCTTCGTCAAGAGCAACGCGCGCTCAGTTCCGACGCGCGTCCCCAGGAGGATGATGGCCTTCTCGACGAAGGCGCCTCGGAATCGGAGACGCCATCGAAGGGGCCACGTCTCGCTCAGGATGTCGAGTAGGACAGGCGTAGGGAGACGGCTGGCGTCGATCTGGAGAAGCATCCCGTCGATCACCTGGACTTCGTCCGGAGAATGATCGTCGATCCAACAGATAGCAGAGATCCCCGCTTCCTCGGCGGCGTCGCCTTCCTTGTCGTACCAGGCCGCCCAGGTGGCCTGACGGTACGGGTCGGCCCGCCCTTCGTTCGGATACGCGCAAGGCGTCCTAGGGGCGATACAGGGCTTCGTAACACCATCCTCGGGCGGGCCCTCAGCGCATACGCACGCGGGGTTCGAGGCCATGCAGGCTTCGCCCGGATCTTCGATCCCGCAGTCGAGGCACCAGGCCCCCGGCCACCCACTCCACCGATGGGTCATTCTCCCCGGTAGCCCGCGTAGTGACCCGAGGGCGCCCAGAAGTTCCGACCGAGAACCGGAAGGCGAATCACCCTCCCGCCGAGCAGAGGCTGGAACCGACCCGCCTCCTCTTCCCCGATCGCCTGGGTGAGGCGGTCCATGTCGATCGAGTAGAGTTCGGGCAGGTCCGTACCCCGAACGTGTTCGAGAGGACCGATCGCCCCGTCCCAGATGAAGACGGCGTTGTGTTCCCTCGCGAGAGCGAAGAGGGCGCGGAGATCGGGGTCGACGTAGGTCATAGGACCCTTACGCCCAAGTTCACGGAAACTTTCTCGTCGGGGCTCTCGATAGGCCCGGCGGACGGATCAACTCGTCCGTGAGCTTCGAGGGGAGATCGTTCGTCTTCCCGAGGAGCGACCCGAGCCCCAAACAGAGCGCCGCGAGGGTGTCTACGTCGCCTCCGAGGGCGACCGCCTGTACGAGAAGCTCGTGGAGGGTCTCGTGCCGTAGGAGGAGCCCGAAGGCGGCCTCAACGATCATCCTCCCGCTCGTAGAACCGACCCTCCATTGGACCGGATCCCAGAACCGAGGGTCGGCCCATCCGAGGTGGGACATTGTGGTCGTGAGACCGGTACGAGTCCCGTTGTAGGCCGCCAGCGCCACGGCCACCGCCGCGTCGATCGAGTCCGGATGGTGGTGGGTAGCGCGAGCCTGAGCTATCGCCGCCGTCATGACGTGATACCCGGCGAACTTCTTCTCACCGGTGAATGGGCTGATCAAGCCGACCGGAATCGCTCGCATCGCCGCCCCGCACGTGTCCTTCAGGTTCGTCTCGATTCCTTCGCGGCATCTCGCCATGAGGTCGAGGCCTGGTGTCACGCTTCGAGCGGCCTCGGGGAGAACGGCTCTCATCCGGCCGCCATAGCCGGGGGCGGGGTCGAACTTGTACTCGGCGACGAACTCGTCCGCGAAGTCCACCGACCTCCACCAGAACTCCGTCTTCATGACCGCGAGCGTCATCTGGGTGTCGTCGGTCGTTCCTCCCGGTCGATGGTTCCGATCGAGCCCGTGGACTCGGTAGGTGAGCCCGTCGTTGTTCTCCTTCACGAAGGAGAGAGGACGCATCTCGAACCCGGCCCCGTAAGCGTCGCCCACCATGAAGGCGAGAAGCCACTCGGAAACGGTCTCGACCTCGGGATAGTGCTCAGACATCGTCTACTCCTGGCGCGGATCGGTACCGAAGATCTGAGGGTCGAAAGGAAAGACCTTCTTGAAGTCGGGCTTGTTCACGACCCCCCAGAGAATCGTCTCGTCCTTCGAGAGCCACGAAAGCCCGCTGGGCTCTTCGTTCCCCGAGTACCAGACGAGGAGGTCCTGGTCCAGGTACACCACCGTCGGTTCGCGGTCCCCGAGCTTCATCCAGTAGTATCCGGGCTGGGTGGGGACGAAACGAACCTTCAGCGCCTCGCACCTCGGGCACTCGCTTTCCAGAAAGCGGTTCTCTGAAAGCGGAAGACCCCTCGCCATACAGAGAAAGCAAACCTTCGGGTCGGCCGTGAACTCCATCTCAAGCGCCGAGCTTCGCGATCGCCCGCTTCAGCTCCGTCTGGTAGCTTGACAGAATCGCGCCCGCGACCATCGGGTTGTGATGACGTGTCGACTCTCGCTTGAAGGTCTCTCCGTTCGGGAGCTTCACGACGAGGCGCGCTCTCCAACCTTCCTGATCGTTGAGGTACTTGATGGAGCCCTTCGAGCCACGGAGCTTGTTCATTTTTTCTTGAACCCCAGGGTGTAGTCGTCGGCGTAGAGGAGGTCGAGGATCGCGATCTGGTTTTCCGGATCGTACGAAGCCTGGATAGTCGGAGGGAGGTCCGGGATCGTACCGTCGAACGGCTGAGGGGGCTCCGGAGCCTTCGGCCCTAGCCGAAGCAGGAGCATCTCCCGAAGGCGATGGGATTCGACGACGATCCGATCGGGGGAGATCCGAATCGAGACATAGGCGTAGTCTCGGTCCCCCTCCATGAGATGGGTCTTCCCGTCCCCCGAATCGCAGGTGTTGAACCCGAGAGATCGAAGCCAGTAGACGGTCTCGACGATTCCGGGGTTGAGGTCGGGGATCTCTCGAACCTCATCCGCAATCTTCATCTCTCTCTTCAAGACGTACGTCTTCCCGTACTCGTTCTGGAAAGCGATCAGAGACCCCTCAGAGGAGTACGCGGGGATTCGAAGTTCGTCGACTCTCTCCTTGAGGACGTCCGCGAAGACGATGCGGTCTCGATCAGAATCGTCCCGCTTATCGATGTGGAGCTTCTGGCGAAATCGTTCGAGCTGTTCGCGTTCGGTCGCGCAGGAGTAGATTATCCCCTCGTGGAGGTACCACCAGAACTGGAGTCGAAACGCGACGTTCACCTCACTCATGGGATACCTCAGAGAGACCGACTGATACGGTCCAGATCGAAGGGAGCCGCGCACTCCTTACAGAGGAACCGCGGAAGACGAACGCGAACGCCCCCTACACGGAGCGCCTGGCCTCGAAGAGAAGCGGGGATCTGGCCCTCGAAGATCGCGACGTCCACCGCATCGCGAATGTAATGCTCAAACTGGAAGTGAGTGAGGAGCATCGGCACGTCCCATCGTCGAAGGACGCGCTCGAACACTTCAGCGTCGGTCACTGAGGTCCCTTCGTTCCGGGATCCACCCGCAGTGATCGAGTTCGTCCGGGGACCAGTTCTCTCCGTCCGACATGAGCAGAAGTACCTCCCCCGGAGGTACATGGAGAGAGTCCTCGAAGACCTTCACCACCTTCATCGGTCCGAAGAGCTTCGGCTCCGTGACCCCCTTCGGATGCGTCCACTCGGCCCCCACGTACTCCCCAGCCCTCTCGTCGGAGGCGGGGTGGGTGTCGCAAAGGACACGGATCGCCTCGGTCGTCTCCGCAGAGAACTCGTTCCCCAGGAATCGACTCCGGAGGTACTTGAGAGCCTCGCGCGGGGTCATGGAAACCTTACGCCTTCGAAGGCCTAGTGCCAGCCCTTTTCGATCTCGACGTCGTGGAGGGCGAGGGCGATGTCGGCGCGCGGATACGAGCGATCCAGGAGGTAGATCATCATGTGAACCTCCAAGTTCTCTTTCGTCGCGCACCGACGAAAGTCCCTCACCATCTCGTCGTACTTGGCCTGATCCTGAGGTTGTTGAGCCACTTCTACCTCAGACCGAGAAGGAATGACGCGAAGCGAGGATGGGCGAGGGCGTTGGAGACGTTGCGGTTGAGCGACACGAGGTCGTCGCAATCGATCGTCACCGAGAGGTGGGGGATCGCCAGGGTCATCGGCCACCCGGTTCGAAGAGGCCAGACCTGGAACATCTGAGCCGACCCTTTCGAACCGGAGGCATGAAAGAGGAAGCGATTGTCCACGTACTCGACGGTGACCCTCAGAGAACCGTCGCCGAAATGAACCTTGAACGCGTGGTTCAGCTTTCGAGCGAGTTCGCTCATGTCGTGAGAGCAAGCGTCGGAGGTCGCCCCCTTCAACCCCACTTTCAGAGCCGTCGCGAAGTCCATTACGCCCTGCACCCGAGGCACGGACCGTAGCCCTTACGGCAGTTGGAGCACCAGAGGAGCTTCTTGATTCGGAGGTAGCCCATGAGGAGACCTTACGCCCTACGACTTGTCGAGCTTCTGGACCCACCCGTACGCAGAATCCATCATGCGTACGGCGCGTTGCTCTTCAGCTTCCGATCCGCACTCTCGCTTCTGGGCGATCTCGCGGTACCCATACCACCGCGCGTGATCCGCGATCATACGAAGTCCGCCCCGAGCCGGCTTCGACAAGCGCGCTTCGCGGCGTCCCTCTTCTCGCGCCGCCTCTACGATCTCGGCGAGTAGACCTCCGAGCCATCCCGTACGTCCGCGATACCCATCACCATCGCGTTGAATGGCTTCGGGTACTTTCGAGAGGAGCTGGTTGACCTTACTGCGTCTCGTCATTCCGACTTCGTCTTCTCGATCTCGGCGAGAGCGTCCACATCCCGAACGAGCATATCCAGCTCGCCGGAGACCCGGTTCTTGTCCTTCGTTCCGCGGAGGAGGGTGCTTCGATCCGCCATGACCTTCGCGGCCATGTGAAGACCCGAGGCTCGACCCCGAGCGGTGAGCTGACCGATCGTGATCTTCCCGAGCTTCGCCGCCTCGGCCGTGGCCAACCGGTTCTCTGCCAGTTCGGCGCGCTCCCGAGCCTCGTCGCGCTGTTCCCGGATCTTCCGCCCGGCCTCGGCCTCGTCTCGCCAGAGAGACTCGTAGTAGCCCTCTTTCCGAGTCGAGAAGCTCGAACTCACGGCGACTGAGGACGGTTCGGTTTCGAGCAGACCCAGGTTCTTCTGAAGTTCGTCTCCGAAGAGACCGACCTGAGCGAAGATCTCCCCGAGGGGTCCGGAGGCCTTCGAAGAGATCTCCGAGAACGGAATCATCGAGATCTTCTTGGAGATCTCGATGAGGTCCTTCTTCACCCCGCGGACGATCTGTTCCTGTAGGTCCTTCGGGATCTCGTCCCACTTCTGATCAGTCATGGCGACTCTCCTCGACCTTGTCCTGGTGCCCGCCGTAGAAGTAGTCCTCCTCAGGGATCGCCTTCACGGCTTCGTCGATCTGCTTCTCGATCTCCTCGATCGAAAGACCCGCGAAGGTCCCGAGCATGTACGCGATGAGGTACATGTACTTCGCCCGCGAAGCCTGGAGCCATTGGTAGCCCTTCGTCACGCAGTCTCGTTCGGCATACCAGATGAAGGTGTTCTCGTCCGCGAGAGCCTCGCGATGGAACCGATCGAAGACGCTCTCTCGTTCGAGGAACTTGACGTACTTGTTCAAGTCCCGACGGCTCTTTCCGCACCGGGCTGCCAGACGATCGTGCTCCTCGATGTGAGAGTTCACGGCCTACCCCTCGTCTTCGACGGAAGCTCCGAGGAGATCGAGGGCGAGACGGGCGCTGACCGCTCGGACCCTGGCGTTCTCCAGCATGGAAGCGACCCGGACGAGATTCCCCGGAGTCCCAGCCCCGTCCGCCACGCGCTCTTCGGAAGTGGCCTCGCGACGGAGACTCTCCGCATAGATCTTGATGTTCGTCAGGGCGGTCTTTCGCTCGTGACGGAGACGATAGACGACGGACTCCCGATCCTTTCGCTCTTGCTCCAGAGCCTTCTTGAAAAGCTCGGCGTCGGTTTCGGTTTCGATCTTCTTGACCATGGAGTCCTTACACCTTCCCGGTCTTCTTGACCGAACGGATCGCAGCCTCGACCTGACGGATATCCGTCGTCGCGAACATCTCGACGAGGGACCGAACGACGTCCCAGCCGTCCACCTTCTCGGCGACCGCGCGAGCGATCAGAGTCGAAAGGGGGTCTTCGATCGGGATGAGCGAGTTCACCACGTCGTGAGAGAAGTCCGTGGACGGAGAAACCGACAGGGAGGTCTTCTTCCCCTCGTCCGTCATCCTCGACGTCTTCATGATGTCGATGCGGGTGAACTCGAAGGGCGTTCCGCGCTGACCCTGGAGCGAGATGTCGGTCACGGCGATCTTCAGACCGCCGACGTCGTCTTCCTTCGTGAAGACGGAGGCCTTGAAGACCGTGTCGACCGGGATCCGATCGATCCCTCGATGGTCGCTCGACGGAAGCCGGCAACGCCGGTCGTGGTTGAAGTTCGTGACTGTACGATCGAGCCGGTAGGACTTCCCGTCCTCATACTCGAAGTCCTTCTCGGACAGCTTCACGGTCGAACGTTCTCGGGTCTTCGCAGTCATCTCTGTCTCCTGTAGTCGTAACGAACGAGGTTCGCCGGACTACACCTTCGTCTTCTGACGGTCGGCTTCGCGCTTCCAGAACCGGTCGCGACACTTCATCGCGTGCCTTCGGCTCGGATGGAGATGACCGAGGCCGCACGCGTAGCGGACCGGACAAGGGATACTCACCCCTCGGTTCTTCGGCATACGGACCGGTTCGATCGGTCCGAGCGAGGTTCGAGTCGGTTCGGTCACGGCTCAGCCCTCCGAGGCGAGCGCGCGATCGAGTCGACGGCGCGCGCGAGTGATGCGGCGCTTCGCGACGCGACGAAGGACCGAAGAGCGGTGGCTGCTGTTGCGACGCGCGTCTGCGAGGAGGTAGTCGCGATCCGTGAGGAGCTTCGGGAGGTTCTTGGTCATGACGGAGTCTCCTTCATCGCTTCCGAGAGGACCTCGATCGCCGCTCGACGCGAGGAAGCGCCAGCCGTAACGAGACGACCTCGGAGGGACGCGGTCCAGACGAGTTCGGGGGTGGGGTTGTGAAGGTTGCCGTTCCGAGCGTACTTGAACCCGACGCAGATCGACTGGACCTCGCCGCCCGCATCGCGAAGGTGCTTCGCGATCTTCGAGACGCGGCGGTCTCCTCGGGTACGGGTCTCGGTCATCGTCGTTCTCCTGAGTACCGGGTAGGGGGTCGAACCCACAGTTTCCTGCTCGAATCACCTTGGAAGGCTCTCCCTAGCCCGGGAGACTTTCTGTTCGAGTTACCGGCACCTATGTAACGGACGACTCTCCCGATCCTACACTCTTTCGGACGTATCTTCTCCGATACTGGATGGGAAGATCGTGACCAGAGGAGCGTCGACTCGGGCGGAATGGGCGTTGTAGGACCCCTCCCGAGTGAGAACGGGGACCCCGAGCTTCGTGGCGACGGCCTGATCCAGCTCGGGCCACGGGCCCACGTAGTCCGGGAGCCGGACGTGGAGTTTCCCGTTCACGAGCGCGTACCCGCGGATCTCCCCCTTCGCGGGCTTCGACATGACATGGACCCACCGGAGCGGAAGCGTCAGCTTCCCTTCGACGAGGGAAGGCTTCGCCTCGTCCCGTCCGAGGAAGTTCGAAGTGAAGACACTCGTCCCTTCGCTGATGCGATCGTCGAGAACGACCGAGAGCCGACCGTCCGAGAAAGCTGTCTCGATCTCGTTCACAGGGACCTCCCGAGAAAGAATGCGAGCGTGAGAAGGGCGAAGAGAACGAGAGCGTGCTTCCAGTAGTGGCGAACGTAGATCTCGACGTGAACGAGACCGTAAGTGAGAACGAACGCCCCGCCGATGAGAAACCCCAGGATGCGCTCCATCAGACTTCTCCGTACGCGCGAGGTTCGGGCTCGATCCGCTCGGCCATCTTCTCAACGGCGCGGATCTCGGCTTCGTAGTCGGAGATCACCGCGTCGATCATGCGACCGACGATCGCTTTCGCGAAGTTCATCCCCGGCCAGGGCTTGTTCCAGTCGCGAATGTGGTCCGCCCTCATCTTCCTCATGCTCTCGATCTCCGGCTCGACCCGAGCCCGGACCCGAACGATGCGCGCGGCGTTCTCGTCACACTGCCCGCATGAGAGAGACGAGAAGGTGGGGAGATGGTTCTTCCCGGCGGTGCAGTGGTAGAGGATGTCTCCGAGGGGCGCGCAGGTGCGACAGATCCGGAGCGCGAGAGGTCCCGGCATCGGATCTTCGCACCACAGGCAACGGAGACCCGTCTTCATCGCTTCGGCTCCTCTCGACCGTAGACTGACGCGACGCGACCCTTCGGGATTCCCCCGATGCTGGTACGCTTCGCTCCCGACTCGACCGGAACGAGGGCTTCACCCTTCTCCGGGGTGAGAAGCTTTTTCGCCGCGAGGACGATGCGTAGGAACTCTTTCGCCGCGAGATGGAACTGAAACTCTCCGCACGTGAAGCGAGACTTGTAGCTCCCGTCGGTCGAGTCGTTGGTGGAAGGACGCTCCAGCTCCTTCTGGTCGTCCCACGTCCAGATGAAGAACTGATCCGAGCCGCGGACTTCACCGAAGAAGATGCGCACCGTGTTTCGCTCGAAGCCGTAGTTGATCGAAGCGCAGTAGCCGCGCTCGCGACCGTTCCGAAGCTCCGTGAAAGAGATTCTCCACAGAACATCCTCGTCGAAATTTGCCACGTCCAGGATATGGATGGCGATCGGACGGAAGGCCTGGGCCTGGAGATTCAATTCGTCTGCGAGTCTCATTTTCGGTTTCCTTCGTTCAGGTAACGATCGACTCGGGGGAGTTTACACTCCTCTCGATCCTACATCCGAGGCATCGGGCGAGACCTTCGGCGTCTCGTGTCGCGTCCTTCTCGTTGTTCGTGTATCGAACCGTGAGGACGCCCCCGGGGCCATGGAGGTACACGTACCAGTGGTGGTTCCCGAGGGTTCGGATCTCAACGAACGGAAGCATCCTCGCCCCTCTCCTCTCCACCGGGGCAGTCGATCGGAAGGCCGGACGACTCCACGATCCGGAGCTTCACCTGCTTCTTGCATCGGAAGAGGGGGTGCTTCGGGTCGACCGCCATCGACGTGACCGGCCCGAAGTGAACGCATTTCCGGCACTCTGTTGGCTGGCTCACGGGTTCTCCCGTTCGTAGAGACGGGCCTCGACGTCGCGAACGTCCTGCTGAAGGGACTCGACCTTGTCGAGGAGGTCTCGAACGGCCTCAACCGGATCTCCGCCCGGCTTCAGAAGCCCTTCGGTCGCGAGGAAGGCGAGGACACGAAGACCCTCGTGAGTCATGATGCGGCCGACGTTCCTCATGTAGCCGGCCTGCTCCAGGACGTTCTGGAAGGGCTCCTCGGGCGGCATCCACTTCAGGATCGCCTTCATGTTCCGGTCCGAGAGGTGAAGACCTCCGATCCGCGAACCCTCGTCCTTCGTCGGCTCGTCGCCGTCGACCCAGCCCTTCGGCTCGTAGCTACCCTTCGTCATCGTCTTCTCCTCGCACCATGGTTCCGTCGGCCATGAGGCAGACGGTCGTGTTCTTTGCACTACGCCAGTTGGCTCGATCTCCGGAGAGAATCGTCGCGGGCCCCTGGAAGCCTTGAGCCTTCATATGCTCGCAGGCGTGCTCTCGATCTTCCTTCTTCTCGACGAGAATGAGGTTGCCGTAGACGTTGACGAAGAGAGACATGAGACCCTCAGAGCGAAGTGTAGAGACCGGTGTGATGCTCGATCACGGTCCGGAGCTGGTCGTTGTAAACGAACGAGGCCGAAGAGACCTCCTTCACCGTAACACCACGAGCGCGGAGGAAGGTGAGCGAGTAGGTGTCGCTCGGGTCGAGGGTCACCACCACGTGGGTAACGCTCCTCGCGTTCTTCCCGATCCGGAAGTGGACCGACTTCTCGTCACCGACCATCTGCTTCGCGCCGATCATGACGAGGGCGCGGCGGCCGATCTGATCGAGGATGGTGTTCGCTACGGTCATGTCGCTCATGTTCGTCGTCTCCGCCTCTGTAACGAACGACCCCGCGACCCCTACACTCGGTTCAGGCGTTTTTCCACTTTCCGACTTCGCGGTAACTATCGCCCCAAACCTCCAGCATTTCGTGGTTGAAGTCGAGGCGAACGACGAGGTTCTGGCGCAGATCCTTGAAGCCATACTCCCGGGTCAGGTACGAGAGAAGAGCCTCCGATCGGAGGGAGACGTTGAACGGGCGCTTCGCCCCCTTCAACTCGTCGAGCCGCGAGAGGAACGAAGGCGGGACCTTGAAGTCCTCCTCGTTCGGGGCCCCGTAGGCTCCTCCGAACACCCAGTAGACGGCCACGAACTTCCGACCGTCCTGCCCGAAGGCCATCTGGTAGACGTGGCCCGAGCGGCGGCAGATCGCGAGAACCCACCCCGGTGCGTTGTCGTAGGGGAGACCCCCGAACATCCGGGCCTCCATCTCCGCGTCGAAGCTCTCGTTTCCATACGGGTCGAGAACGAGGAAGGTCTCCGCGCCCACCTTCAAGTCGAAGTTGAAGAGTCGACTCGGGCCCGGAGCGCGCGTCCCACTGCTGTGAGATGACCACAACCCCTCGGTGCAGTAGACCTTCGAGATGACCTTTCCCTCGACGGCGGTGTACTGGACCGGTCGATAGGCGTCGGAAGGGAGATCGAGGCGAGGCTTCTTCATGATGTGGTAACGAACGAGAGGCGAAGCTCTACACTCAGAAAGGCGGGCGATGGAATCCGAGAAGAGCCAGCTCATCGTCGGTGAGGCCGGAGGCTTCAAGCTTCTTCATGACGCGACTCCGATCGTCGTCATTCACGTCTGCGAAGACTGGCGACAACTCCCCGACCCAGAAGTGACCGTCCTTGTCCACGACCGCGGAGAACTTGGAGACCTTCGCCGAGGTCCCGCTCGGACCCTTGTTGCTTCCGTAGATCTGAGCGTGACGCTTGTCGAAGAAGTAACGCGTGACCTTGTTCGGCCCTCGTCCTTCGCAGTCGGTCGCCTCTTCGGCTCCGTAGACTTCGAGGATGTCGCCCGGGACGTACTTGGGAAGGTCCATCCCTCCCTTACTCCGGGCGCTCGTCGGTCTCTCCTGCGAGGTACTCCTTCAGGTCGACCCGTCCGCTGAAGGAGACGGGGATGAAGACTCGTCCCAGCGCTCGATGAGCGAAGTACCGGTGCCATCCGTCGATCAAGATCGGCTCGGGGTAGACGTGGCCGCGATCGCACTTGCAATCCAAGACGATCGGTTCTTCGAGGTCCTTCTCCGACGTCGTCAGGAAGAGGATTCGGCCGGCGTGCTTTTCCGCCGACCACGAACCCTTCCCCCCCGAGTCCACGGTCTCCGAGTAGCTCTCGTCGATCAGAGGAAGACCCTCGACCTCCAGGAGGTCCTGGTTGAACCCCGAGCCCCACGGGTCGTATGTGTCGCCGAAGAACTCCTCCAGTCTCTCGACGAGGAGCATGTCGATGATGTCTTCAGATTGGTCCACAAGAAGCTTACGCTCTGCGCTTAGAGAGCGATCGTCTTTGTCGATCCGTCCGAGAAGACGGCGCGGAAGGTCTTCGGGGCGAGGTCGGTAACTGGAACCAGCGGGATGTACGAGATCTCGGCAGAACGCCGGTACGGACTCTTCGTTTGATCTGTCGAAGGGACCTGAGCGACGAGGGCCGCGATCGTCTCTGTTGAGGCCTCGATCTTCACCACGAGGGGACCGATCCTCTTCAACTCCGCGATCGTCTTCTCCATCCCCCTGAGCGCTTCTCCGAGGTCGTAGTCGTGAGGAGCGCGGATCAGGTACCGGCCCTCGAACACTTCAACCGTCTTCCCGCGGGCATCGAACACCTCGCGAGCGCGTTCTCGACGTTCGGGCGCGCACTCAGGACAGAAGTGGATGCCAGCGTCCACGCCTGGAGGAGGGGCCCAAGGCCGACCGCAGAAACGACAGGTCAATCGAACCGAGCGAAGTCGCCCCTCGCCGCAGGAGTGAACACGAACACCGTCGCGTCCCGGCCGTCCGGATCGGTGACGAGAGGGTTCCCGCCTCGGAACCCTACCACACGCTGGAACCGTGGGATCCCGCTCGGATCCGGCTCGCCCGTTGAGCAGTCGACGAGCTGGATGAACTCCTCGATCTCTCGATACCGAAGCCCGGTAGGACCGTCGTCGGTAGCGACCTCGATCGTCGGGTTGTCGGAGCACTCGGTCGCGTCTCCGCACCCATGGGTCGACTCGTAGATCACGAGCGTGTCCCCGCCTTCGCCCATGTTCTGAGCGACGCCCAGGACGAAGTAGATCCCACCATTGTAGTGGACGTAGAAGCCCTTCTTCACTCGATGCTCAGTCATGGCTTCTGCTTACCCTCGGGGATGAGATGGGTCAGGGCACTCATGACCTGCTCCATCGCCAGGCGCGTCGAAAAATCGAAGTCCGGGTCTTCGTAGTGGCTCGCGAACTTCACCCAGGAGTGAAGGTTACTCGTGGCCACGAAGACGGGAGGATGACTGCTCCCCTTCTGGACGACGGGCCACGACATCAGGAATCGAGTGTCTCGCGCGAAGGCCCACTCGACCTCAGTCGGAAACCGGGCGAAGAGGAGGCTCAGAGTGGTCCACCTCAAGGCCCAGTCGTGATCCTTCGTGAGGCAGAGATCTCCCAGCTCATCCGTCGTGAGCTGGTTTCGGTTCATGTACGTGAGAACGGCCGAGAGCCCGAGCGCCTTTCGAACTTCCCCTGCGATGTCGTCGGTCGACCCTCCGCACCATCGGTAGCGAAGTCTCTCCGCCGTCTCGTCCAGAGTGATCGGGAAGCCTCCCACGGCGACGACGTGAACTCCTTCATGACGACGAGCGAACTCTTCCGCTCGTTCGAGAACGGTCCCCTTCGGAAGCGCTCCTACGGCGCGGTGTAAGTCGAGGAAGGAGATCATGACGCAGACGTTCGGGGAGAAGGTGGTCCGAACATCGGAACGTACTCGTTCCATCCTTCGGGGAGCTTCGTGTGGGAGCGTCTCTCTCGATTGAACGCGATGAGCTTCGCATCCATGACGGGATCCGTATCGAGGAGGTGGTAGAAGTCCTCGATCATCCACATCGTCAGCTCCAGGCCGTCGAGGTTCGGGTTGTATCGCGCGTTCGGAAGACCGATCGGGTACCACCCCGTCTTCTTCATGAGGTTCCAGTTGTGGTCGATGAGGCATCGATCCGCTTCGAGCATCGGCACGTAGTCGTCCACGAACCTCGTGGCCATGTCCGACTCTCGAACCCAGCGGGGCCGACTCTTCTTGTGGAGGAGATCGTCGAGACGAGCCGCGATCTGAGGGATCGAACGTCCCCGGAGAGGTCCTTCGAGAAGCCCGATAGCGTTCCGTGTTTCGAGGAATGGCTTCAGGGACGGGAAGTTCGCGGCGATCGATCCCGCGAGGGCGAACTCGGTGAGGGTGAGGACCGCTACCTCTCCGCACATCTGAGCGCGCTTGTAGAGGAAGAAGTCGTCCTCGGTCATGTGAGGGCTCGGGATCGGAAGACCCCAGAGCTGGTGGAGGCAGTCGTGAGCCCGGTAGAAACACGACTTCACCGCCGTCTCCAACTGGTCCTTCCCCGTTCGAACCGTCGGAGAGATCGGAGTCCATCGCGGGGCCCACGGTACGGGCTCCTTGGACATCGTAGCCCCAGATTCCAGAATGCGGGCGGCGACTGCGTCCCACTCTCGCGGAAAGACGAGGTGCATGAACGTCGAGAGGTCTCGCGTGTCGAACGCCTTCAGGAAGTTCATCTCGTTCATCGGTCGAACCCTCTCCGAACGATCAGGTGGTTCCCCTTACTCTCTGGAGAGAAGGCGGTCCCCGGAAGCGTTGCCTCGACCGTGAAGGTCGAGAACAGCTCGTCTCGAAGCTTCTCCGGGATCAACAAGAGCACGTCCTCGATCTCGTTCGCGTAGATCCACGCGAGAAGGAACGGAAGAAGCTCGTAGGGCGGATTGCTGATTACGCAGACCTTGGACTTGGACTGGACCTCCTCGCCCGGATAGACCCCGCTGTAAGCGATCCGCGTCCCTCTGAAATCCATCTCCCTCAAAAGGAGATACGGGTGGGTCAGCTTACACAACCCGGGCTCGATCTCCCAGGCAGTGACGATCGGGCCCCGATCGAGGATCAGCTTCGTGAGGACCCCGGTCCCCGCTCCGATCTCGAATACGTGGCGCCCCTTCAAGTCCAATCGGGAGAGGACGCGTTCGTGGTACGAGGTATCCCGGAGCATATGCTGTTCGAGGTTCACAGTCTCCGCTTACCCTTTATTCCGGGGAGGAAACCGAAGTCCACGGAGTCCTGCCTCAACCGTTCGAACCCAGCGAGTAGCTCGGGCTTCTCAAGCCCCATCGCTCGAAGTTCCTCGACCCGACGACCGTGAGCGGCGTTGAAACGCTTCACGTACTTGATTCGAGCGATGTGGATCCCCTCGTAGTCACCGTCGCTGTCTCCGCAACGAAGCGTTCTCACCTTGTGAGCGTTGCACCAGGTAACCGGACAGTAGACAGGGTGGTCCTTCACCCAACCGTCCTCGTCGGTATCCAGATCCATTTTGAGATCTGAGTTCACTTTCGGTTCTGTTCCACGAGGGCCTGAGAGAACCGGGGCTCCGCGAGTCCGGTTCCGTACGCCCACTTCAGCGACGTCGAGATGGCGTCGTAGGGACCGGGAACCGATCGAACGCCGTAGGAGCCGACCTCGATCCCGCCCACGTACAGGTCGTTTCCGTTCTGAGTGATGACGCGCTTCATAGAGGCGCCTTCCTCATGGAAGAACTCAGCCGCATCCGCAATGAGCTTCGAGAAGCCCTCCTGAGGATCCGGGTTCGGAACGAACAGCTCCACCTTCATGAAGGTCTTCTGGTGAATGGCGGAACGAGGGTCGCCCCGGAAGCACGGGCTGACCCCGACGATCGGCGTGACGGGATCTATCGCCATGCGTCTCAACAGCCAGAGGAAGGACTGCTCGGCCGAACCCACCAGCTCCCCGAACGCCCGATCGCCGACGGAGATCTGGTAAGGGGTTGCCCCCGGTGGGAGAGTCTCGCGGACGATTTCCGCGGGGACCACCCAAGGCGCCTCGGCGTACGCGTAGCCCAGGCTCCGGTAGAACTCGACCGCCCGACCGATCCGAGACCAGTCGATCGGGACGTTGTCAAGGAATTCGAGGGGTTCGGGTTCCGTCACGGAAGACCTCCTTCGTCCGCTCGTTCATCTGCCTCAGATCATCCATCGAGACGCCGAGCTTCTCCGCGTACCCCTCGATCGCCCCGTAGAGGTCGGCCAGCTCGCAGAGTTCCATGATGAAGATGCCCTGCTCGTTCGAGTCCTCCAGCTCCTCAAGTTCCTCTCGAATCTTGGAGATCTCCCCGTAGACTCCCGGCGCGATTTCTCGTTTGTGGTACCCCACGTCCTCTTTACGCCCCTCGCCTCTCTCGGTAAGGTTCGAACATGAGCACCGCCAATTGGAAAGTCCCCTTCCGCCAGGTCTACACGAACTCGTTCCGCGAGTGGGTGAAGTGGAGCATCTGGTGTCACTTCGTGATCCGGGTCTTCCCGGGCGCGCGAGACCTGAAGTCCGACGCTCTTCAGGACTACTACCGTGAGAACCCGGCGGAGATGTACAACCAGTACCGCTACGTTTGGGGCCACGGCGAGGACACGCGTCCGGACGCCGTAGCCTGAGTCTCCGGTGGGACCTAGGAAAGCGACGGTAGGGCCGGGGTCTACCCGCCATCTCGTGAAGGACCGTTACGGGGTCTTTCACGAACCTCATCCGCTTATGTTCTCCTCGGAACGCATCTCTCGGATCCGAAAACGCCTCCTGGTTCTCCTAGCAGACAACGCCGAGGCTGTGGAGACGGCGGGTCGCGTGTACTACAACGAAACCCGGGATCAACTGGAATTCGAGGGCAACCCTCCCAGCGACAATCCTCCCGGCCTTACCCTTCTGTGGGAAAAGCCGCCCGCCTAAGGCAGGTACGAGACCATCGCCCGGAACGCCCCTTCCAACCCTCCTCCGAAGAGAGAGTCGAGGGTGACGGGGTGTTGGTCTTTCCGTCGTCGAGGCGTCGGGAACTTCGGCTCGTTCGGAGCGATCAACACGAGCAAGTAGTGGAGGGACGTAGGCCTCACCGAGAAGCCGTCGTCGCGAAGACGATCGATGATCCTCGCGAGCGCGGAGATCGTCGCTCTCGTCGGATAGAAAGCGGATCGACCTTCGAGGGGTCTCTCGTATTTCGAGGTCGTCGCCTCCAGCACCGAGAGAGGGATCGGAGGTCGGACTCCAGGTCCCGCCTTAGCCCTGTTCATGAGGTAGTTTCGGTCGTTCGTCCAATCCTTCGTTCTTTGGTCGGCGGAGATCTTCTGACGCTTGCCCAGCTCCAACCTAGCGCGGTAGGAGTCGAGAGATCGATGCGTTTGTCGGAGATTGTCCGGAGAGGGACCCACCTCGAAAGTGCGACGGTATGGGTAGCCCTCCGGCGGTTTGTCTAGCCAGTGACGCGGATCTCCGAGCGCTAGCTCGTTCATGAACTCGATCTCGTCGTGGACGACGAACTTCGCGAATCCGTTCGTCAAGCTTCCGTCGGCGAGAGTCTCCACCGACTCGAACAGAAGTCGGATTCCCTCCTCAGTGTTAGAGCGGTCGATCGGCCAAGGGTGATCGATGTTACCTCCGCTGGCCCTCGCCTGACAGGTGGCGCAGACGTGGTCACCTACCTTCGGTTTCTTTTCCCAAGCGTCGGAGATCGCAAAGCGACACAGCGTCATCTTCCCGTCGTAGGAGGCGTGGTCTCGGGTAACCGTCGATCTCGTGCTGTGAGTGTTCGTTCCTCGCCTTCGGAACCAGAGCAAATTGGGTGGGGGGCGAACTGGTTGCTCTGGGTGAGCGATCTCCTCGGCGATTGCTTCGGGAGAGTCACCCACCGTCTCTCCGATGTCGACCAAGTAGGCGAGACCCTCGGACTCGCCCCAGATCCACGATCCCACCTTCACTCCCGGATACAAAGTCCGGTGCCAGGCCGGTCCCTTGTACATGGGGAGCCTCGCCACGGACAGGACCGAGAGGAGCTTCGCCTCTTCGACTCCGAAGCGAACGCGGAGGCGGCGACCACGCTGAAGAGAATGGAGACCGACGAGAAGCGACTTCACGTCAGAAGCAATCGGAGTGGACGACTCTGGACGATCCGTCGGATGGGCGACCCTGAACCCCTGGATTCTCTGAGTGGTGGCTACTAGCTCATTCGGCAAGAGAAGATCCTAGAACTTTCTACGAGGTCTCTACCTTCACCCGAACGATCGGGCGAGGCGACGGCTCCTACACGTTGTACTTGCCGTCGCGGACGTCCTTCACGAATTGGGCGACCTTCTGGCGAGCTTCTTTCACGCTCTCCAACTCGCGTAGAGCCGCCTTACGGATCGCCTCGATCAGAGCGGGGATCTGCTGAGCCGCCGCGATCCGATCAGCCCGAGAAGCACTCGTGACTGGCACTTCGTCGTTCTGTTGAGCCACGTAGAGACCCCACTCCCGTCCCTTCTTCTTGAAGGTCAGGATGGCCCCCGGTCGAAGGTCGACCTCGGCCCACACCCCGTACCGCATCTCTTCGATGACCTGTTCGGCTTGCCTCAGGGCCATGTTGAGAGCGTCGGTCTCCTCTTGAAGGAGGTCGCCGGTGACTTCTCCCGAGATCTCGGGCTTCGAGGTCTCGGGATCCTTGGGCTTCTGGCGTCGAACGACGGTCATGTCAACCTCAGCATCTTCACGTTGTTACGCTGCGGGCTCAAGGATTGGCCTAAGAGACCCGAGGCGGGACTCGGACGACCGTAGACCCGGTCCCGATCGAAACGGCTCCTAGGGGCGCGTAGGAGGGGGGTAACACCTGTATGGATCAAGACCAACCCCTCGTCCCCGTCGACCTCGATTCCCTCCCTCGACCGAGCGGTTACTCGGACTGGCCGATCGACCGAACGGTCCCCCCGATCGCGATCGGACAGAAGATCTACCTTCGGACGTCCTGTTCGATCGGTCACGGAGAGACCGACGTCCGAGGAGGCCTGGCCACCGTGAAGAGGGTCTCGCTGGGAGGAAGCGCCGGAAAGCTTCAGCCCTTCATCGAAACGAAGGAAGTCCCTGGTCACGGGTACAACTGGGCTTCTCTCGCGGAGCAACAGGAGGAACTGAAGAAGCGATTCGGAGACTCCGCCGCCCTTCCGGATCCTGACTACCGCCCCGAGTTCAATACGGGACGACTCTAGCATGAGGTCCGCTGACGGGGAAGAGTGCGAGAGGCTGGAGAAGCTCTTGCTTTCGAAAGAGCAGCTTCGTGTCGTCAACAACGAAGGGTACGAACGCGAAAAGGGAGAGCGAAGCCCTCGGTGGGACCTCGACCCTCCCCAACGCGAGAACTACGAGTCCCCGATCCGGTACATCCTCGCCCTTCGAGACTACGCGAATCGCGTCTTGGCGAGCGAGCCTAGACCTTCACCCGGAAGGTCTTCACGATCAGGTCGCGAACCGAAGCCGACCTGAACTTCAGGTCGTCCATCGCACCTCGGTACGGGGCGAACCCTCGGACCCCACCCTCTTCGAGACCGGCGAGGAACCCCGCGTTGTGGCGGTACGCGCCCCAGCGAAGAAGAGCGTCCCCGAGGTTCCCCTTCTTCGCAGCGGCTTCCGCCTCATCGAGCGCCTTCTTTGCATCTTCGAAGGTGGCGCGGATGAGGGGGTTGGTCGGGGTCGTTGCTGTGGACGTCATTCCTCGCCTCCGTTCATGATCTGCAGACGACTCGGGTCGTTGGACTGCCCCGCGCGCGGCTCACGGGACTTCGATTCGGTGAGGGCCGGGTAGCGAACCGCCGTCAGCTTGTGCCAGGCCTCGTGAGCCGCACGCGCCTCGGCTCGACAATCCGTGAGGTCGTCCAGGTTCATAGCGACGCTCCTCATGTAGACGAGGGTCGAGGCGACGCGCGACATCGAGTTCCCCGCGCTGACGGCGCGCGCGATGTCGAAGTGTTCGGTTCGATCGAAGCGAGGCGTCACCCACGCCTTCGTCGGAGGTTCCTCCCAGACATTCCAGACCAGGACCCCCTGGACGAGTTTGTTCTCGGACGAGAGGATGAAGGAGAACCCCGAGGGTCCCACTCGAATGTCGTCGAGGATGATGTTCTTCGTCCCCACGATGTAGTGCTCGTGGATCTGAGCGAGGGCGCTCAGGACGCGATTCGACGGGAGGCTTCGGAACTCCCGGCTGGCGAAGATGATCGAGAGTTGCTGAGAATCGAAGCTCATGAGGAGATCTCCGCGGACGAGGTTGAGGTTGACGTTTCGTTCTTCGAGGGGGCGACCACCGCCAGAGCGACGCTGATCAGCTCGTCGATGTCCTTCTGGGGGAAGCTCTTCGCGCTGACGTTCTTCTCGACGTAGCGCGGGCCGGACCCGAGACACTCCCCCGGAATCGAATGGACGTCCCTCCACTGGCCGCCGTCCCACCGTTCGATCCGGCCGTAGCTCTGATCGACGTAGGCGTTGAAGCGGAACTTCATCCGGAACCGATGGTTCCCAGAAGCGAAGATCCGCTCCAGGAACCACGACTGCTCGCCGTTCCAGACGCGCTCGTACAGAACCTTCATCTTCTTCGTCATGCCGCCACCTTCTCCTCGTCGAGCGAAGCGAGTCCGATGTCGATCGCGGCCTGGCGATCCTTCCGCCACGCGAGTGTGATCGGGGACTCCGAGACCTCCGTCGTGGCGATCTGCCACGAGTAACCCGAAGGAGTCACGCCCGAAGCCTTCTCGGCCCAGTAGCGACGTACGAGAAGGAACTTCCCGACGGCCTCCCACGACGTGTGGGCGGTTCCGCTCTCCGGGTTCGTGGTCCAGTTTCCAGTTTCCATCGTCTCGTCCTCCGCCCCTGTAACGAACCAGTCGCGGTTCGTTACACTCACTTTTTCTTGGCGTAGTAGACGATCGTGCAGCGATTCCCGCGGGTGACTGCGACGTACTGAGCGAAGATGTTCTTGCGCTGATCGCTCACGTCGTCGAAGGCGCCCGGATCCTTGAGGGCCTTCTCCACGAGTTTCAAGGCGCGAGTGACCGCGCCCTTGCTGTTCGGGTCAGCTACCTCGTGGTAGTTCCCTGAGCAGCCGCAGCAGCACTTGTTGGCCTTCCCGAAGTAGACCCTCTCGACCACCAGATTCATGGATTCCACTGTAGCCTCCGCTCATGTAACGAACGAGGACGGAGCTTCTACACTCACGTGTCGATCAAGGCCCGGGTCGACCAGTAGACGATCGACTTCGCGAACTGCTCGGCCGTGAAATCCCCTTTCGTTCCGCCAGGAAGCTCCAGGAAGTTCCGGGCCATCGTCATCGGGTCCATCGGCTCTTCCTCCTCGGTCTCCCGAGCGTTGATCGAGACGATCTCCCAAACCGCGTCGGTCGTTGCCTCCGCGCCCAAGACGGTCTTCGAGTAGAGAACCACGAAGACGAACTTCGCTGGGGCCTTCCCGCCCTTCGCTCGGACGCTGAGGAACTTCGCTTCCCCTTCGCGACGCGCTTGGAAGATCGCCCGAAGCTCGGTCTCGGAGGTCACCGGTACCGTGCTGCTCCAGAATCCTTCCGGAGGAACAGGGACGAGGGCGACTCCCTTCTTGTAGCCCTCCTTCGCCCTGAAGAAGTTCGCCTCCACGAGAGCGACGAGATCCTCCCACGTCCCTTCGTAGTGGGAGTAGGGAGCCTCGGGCGTTTGCCGGAGGACGAACTTGTTCACGCCGATCTTGGTCATGGGACTGTTACTCCGAAGGCGCCCAAGATCTTGGAGGTGAAGTCCTTCGGGAGGCTCGGGAAGCGTTCCGCGAAGGCCGAAACCTTGTCGAGAGGATCTCTCTCCAACCCCAGGTAATCGGCGACGGTCTCGCCCCCTTCCTTCCCCCAGAAGTAGACGGCGAGGCTCCAGTGAAGCTCGCAGACCCGATCCTCTTCCCATTGAGCGTCCTCGCCCGAGACGACTCTAGGAGCCGCGGAAGGGTTCGCCGGGTCCGGGCCGAGCCCGAACTCGGGAAGGTGCCTACGGGCTGGCGAGGAGAGGAGAACGTGGGCGACGTCGTGGAGGGAGAGGATGATATCGCTCTCCGAGGTTCGAAGCAGTCCCGAACCGTCCCAGGTGTATCGAGTGAAGGGGGAGACCTTCCACCGGATCCGATACGAGGGATCGATCGACCGAACGAGCCGAAGCGCGAGCTTTCGGACCCTTCGAACGTCGCTCGGGAGAATGATCATGGGGCCGACCGGCGGAAGATCATCCCACCCGAACGGGCAAGAAGAAGGGTGAGGTGACCGACGGCACGGCTGATCTCTTCGGGCGTCGTCGGAGCCCCCTGGAGCGAAGCCTCGGGCCCGCCGTCCGAGAATCGAAAGCGAGGCTCACCTTCGATGATGTCCACGCGGACGGAGACCGTCCCGAAGATGCGGCTCCCCGAGAGGTGCTGCTCGGCGGCCACGAAGATCTCCTCGGTCGGGCTTCCTTCCCGCCCTGCGGCGAGGGAGTGGAGACCGACGGCGATCGCCGCCGACCCACAGAAGCCATCGTCGTATCCGAGGCCAGGGACGTCGGAGCGAGGGAACAGGAGGGTGGTCATGCCTACGTAACGAACGAGAGCGCGACCTCTACACTCAGAGGAGACGAAGATGGGCCGCGAGGTTGCGGAGAATGTACTGGCGGTCTTCCGCCCCTTCGCCCGTGTTGTGGGAGATCGAGACCTCGCACATCTGAGCCGCCTTCTCATAGGCAGCCTTCTCTACGTCGATCAAGGACTTCTGGAACGCGAGCGACTCCCGACCGTGGTAGGCGCACTCTCCGGATTGATACTCGGAAGGACGACCGCACCAGCACCGAGGGCCATCCGGAGCGTCCATCTGACAAGCCCCCGCGAGGGCGAGGCTCCACCCGAGCTTCACAGCAGCTTCGAGGGTGCAGTCGACCAGCGTCTCTGCCCTCGCGATTTCGGTGCCCATGCACTTCGCGACCCAACGCTGGTCGGGCCACCGAGATCCTCGGGCCGGCTTCTCGAAGGAGACTCCTCCGTGATAATCCAGGTAGGCGCTCGCGCTCTGGTACTGGACCGCTCGGAAGTCGTTCATGGAGCGTTACTCCTTCACCAGAATGTGGCCCGCTTCCTTCACCCACTTCTCGGCCGAGGTCCTCGAACTGAAGTGAAGGACGGGTCGGATCGACTTCCAGATCTTCCGCTTCGAACTCGGCTTCGAGGTCGAGGTGAAGACGCGGAAAGCTGAAGAGCCGTCCTCCTCGGTCCGGAGATTCACCTTCGCGTAGGTCGTCACGGTTAGTTACTCCCGCTCTCGTTCGAGATTCGCCACGAGCACATGGTTCCGACGGGCGATGATTGACCCAGCCGTCTCGCTGATCTCGATCGAGTCGAAGGGGATGACGTGCTTCTGGCGGTGGGCGAGCTTCAAGGTGAGGCTCGTCGCTCCGACCTCGACCCAAGCCTTCTCTTCGCCGATGTCAGGGTGGCGAATCAGCCACCGTAGATGCGAGTACGAGTTCCTCATCGCTTCGTCCCGTAGTCGACGATCTGAACCGCAAGAGGAGGCGCGTTGTCGATCCGCCTCTTCATCTCGGCCTGAATGTACTCCAGGATGTACTCGCACCCCGGAGCGCGGGTCAGCGGATCTCGCGACCACTTCAGCAGGGTGGTGTTGCTCGCGCGACCCACTTCCCTGGTCCAAGCCTGGTTCCCCGTGACGCCTCCCCCCATCATCGAACTGACCACATCCTTCACGGCTTGGCTCAGCGTCTTTTCGACGGGAATCAATTCGGCCGCTCGTTTTCCGACGCGGGCGGAGGCGTCACCAGGGGCTTCGTCTCGGGAGGAGTCGCGGGCGTGTACGTGTGGGTGATCTTCACCGAGTAGTTCTTCGTCATGAAGCTGTCCCTCACGAAGGCGTCGGTGAGCTTCTCGACCGCGGACTTTCGGATCCGACGGCGAGGTCTCTCCGCCTCGGGAGTTCCGCGAGGAACGAACATCAGGATCAGGAAGAACCCGAGAAACCCCAGGACCCCGAATCCAACGGCGACAGCTTCAGGCCAGTTCATACTTGAACCTTACGCCTCGGGTTCGACGTCCCCAAACCGATGCGCGCACCACTGGCACTCCACCCTCTGCTCCTTCGAGGCGTCGACCCGAAGGACGAGGATGTCCAGGAACCAGGTCTTCTCGCCCTCCTTCGTCCAGTAGACGCTCCGCATCCTCCTCTTCGGAAGATGGTCGCAGTGAGGACATCTCAACGCGTTCACGTTGACGAGGGTCTCCGAGAACAACGGCATCTCTAGCTGAAGACGTGAGTGGAGCGGGAGACGAGGCTCCACGGGTAGCTCTTCCCTCACTCGAAACGCTCCGACGTACTCGGGTTCAGAGGTGACGTAGACCGGCTTCACTCGTCGTCTCGCGGTACGGGTCCGTGGGTCGGACAATCGCTCGAAGGGACCCCTTCGTGATAGTCGCCCGGACCACAGGCACAGGTGGGCAGGAACGTTGAGCAAGGCCCGGAGTGTCCGTTCCTGAGAAAACAAGAGAGTCCCGAAACCACTTTCCCGCAGAACGCGAGCGGTTGTCGATCGGGTTCCCCCGCATAGACCGTCTCGTGAGGCTTCCATGCAGCCAGGCGTTGGTACTTCTCCTCGGTGGAGTGACCGTCGTACTTTCCTGCATAGGCTGGGAACCCCGAAGAGGACTTTCGGTCCTCCGCCGTCATGTGCCACGAGACCTGACCCGTGGGGAGGTCGATGTAGAGGATCGGCCACGCCATCGCGTCTTCCGGATCCATCGAGAGATCGAGACCCCATCCGACGCGATGACCAAGGCGAGAGGCCGAACGAGCGAGCGAGAGAACCACCTTCGAACGCTCGGCGTAGACCTCGTTGAGGTTCTGGTTGGCCTTTTCGAGAGCGCCCATGGCCTTCTTCGCCAGTTCCAGGAGTTCGTTGGAGGAGGCCTCGGCCCGCTCCGAACGGCCCTCATGGAGCTTCAGGAGCTTCTCGTAGGTCTTCAGCAGTTCGTCGATCATTTCCCCACCTTCAACCGATCGATCTCATCGTGGGCTTCCACGAGGTACGAGCAGAGGTCGGGAATGTCCGCGATCGCCGCGTCCCGAGCTTCGCGCTCCATGATGAGCTGTTTGATCACCGATTGGAGAAGGGCAATCGAGTCCTCGATCTGCTTTCCTTCTCGGATCCGAGTGAATGCGCCCTTGATCGTTAGGACCGAACCGTCCACCGGAACGGGTTGAGGGGCGAGGGCTGCCGTTCGACGGACCTCGATCGCGGCGAGCTTCTTCTCCAGAATGTCTCTGGTCATTCGTTCTCCTTCGGCCTCGGTTTTCCTCCCCAGAAGGTCGAACTCACCCCGGTCCGACGCTCCTTCCGGGAGGCCTCGCGCTTACGCTTCTTCCGAGCGCGAGCGACGGAAGGAGCGTCGCAATCGCGCTTCTTGTTTTCGCCCTTCCAGTGAGGTCCGTGCTCGGAACGTTTCTTCTCGTCCCGGCGAGCGTTGTCGTGATTGCTCATGGGGTTACATGTCCGTGAGGTCGATCTCTTCGCCCGTGATCGCTTCCGTACACGTCACGATCGTCCCGATCGAAGTGTGAGTGATCTTCCAGGTGTACCCGCCGCCAATCGCTCCGTAGTAGGGGCCGCCACCGGTCATCCTCTTCATCCTCTCACCGGTGTTCTGCTTCGCGACGGCTTTCGCTCGAACCTCTTCGGTCCATCGCAACCAGCGCTCGTACTGGAGCCGATCGAGCGTAATCCCGACGGTCATCTCCAGCTCCCACACCATCGGACGTCTCATCGTCATCTGGAACTCGTGGTCGAGCCCGTGATTGTAGAGGGCGATGACCTTCGTCGTCCAGTACGAATCCTCGTTCTTGTAGAAGAGACCGTGGATCTCCCGCGGGTCCTCGCCCTTCTTCACACCTAACGTGTACTCCGTCCCGTCCGTGACGGCTATCACGAAGAGATGGGTGTCCCCGGCTTCCTTACTGGCGGAGAGCCATCCGCGAAGCTTCTCGCGGTCGACCACTCGATCGCTGAGGTCTCCGTACGCCTTCAACTCTTCTGGGGTGGGTTCGCGAACGGTCATGGGGAATCCTTCTCGAAACTGGGAGACCTACAGTCCGCCCCGTCCTCGGAGAGATGGGGACGAAAAGCCGAGGCGGGGTCGCTGAAGATCCGACCGCATCGCTTACAGGTACACGAACGCTCTTCGTCGGTAACGAACCGACCCAGAACTCGGTTCTCGAAGGGTGATTCCTTCTCTATCATTCTTCGGGCTTGGGCTTGTAGTACGCGTCCTCGTGTACGTCAGAGAGATGGATGAGAGCGAGATGGGAAAGCGCGAGCGAGTTGATCACCACGTCCGCAGCCCCGAGAGCGTCTTGAAGAAGTTGTTTCCTCGCCCCTCTCTTCCCTCGAAGACTCTCTGCGATCTCGGCGCGAACACCCCTGTAGAATAAGACCTGGGTCTTGATCTGGTCGATGTGATCGCAGAGGGGGATCTCCCCCGGGCAGAAACGGTCCCCGTCGAAAATGACGAGATGGTTTCGCTTCGTCTTCTTCATGACTCCTCTTCCTCTTCCGTTTTCTCGATGGAGTTGGCGTAGATGCGCTCGACCTCTTTGTATCCGAGATGGGCGTCGAGGGCGCAGAGACGAGCTTCTTGGAGGCGAGCCCTCTTCGTCAGTCTCTGGTTGAGGAGAATCTGACGAGAGCTGATCATGTCAGCGACGTAGTACAACCCGACGCCAACGAAGAGCCAGACCGAAGCGATCATACTCCGTGTTCCGAACCCAGAGATCCAGGCGGAAAGAAAACCGCCTGAAAGCATTCCGAGGAACGGGACGAATCGAGGAAGGATCTTCATCGACCCTCCATTACTCGGTAGAGATTCTGGGCTTCAGGTCGACGATGATCGGAGGGTTCTTCGGCTTCCCGTCCGCGTTGAAGAGCGCCGCGTTCAGACAGAGCGTTCCGAACTCCGTGACGTAGAGACCTCGACGAGGATGGATGTGTCCGAAGGCGTGGATACGGGGCTTCACCCTCTCGATCGCCCGACGGAGCGCGGGCGAGCCCGTGAAGTCGTAGTACCCATCCTTCCGGATCATGAGATCCAGAATCCCCTTCGGAGGACTGTGGGTGACGAGAACGTCGATCGGACCCCGAATGTGGTTGAAGGCCCGCTCGTCTTCGCCTGGGGTAGTCGTCTGGAAGGCGAAGTCTCCGCAGTACCCGACCCAGGGCGCCCCGTAGAACACCAGCCCCTCGACCGTAGCCGCCCCGTCCTGCAGGTAGATGACCCCGGCCCGGCGGAAGCGGTCTCGTGCCATGGCGGGGCCTTCCGGCCACCCCTTACGGGTGAGGGGACAGGTCTCGTCCAAGATCTCGTCATGGTTCCCCGCGACGACCACGATGTGCTTCACGTACCCCTTCTTGAGGAGCATCGCGCACCAATCAGCGAACGTCCCCAGCTCCCCAAGCGTGCCGTGGTACTCGCAGAAGTCCCCGCAGTGGACGAGGATGTCGATCCCCGCCTTCTTCGTCAGGAACTGAGTGACCTTCGTGTGATGAAGGTGGGTGTCGCTGATGAAGGCGAGGCGGGTCATACGCGAGAGAGCGGGATACGGAAGCGTTCCCCCGAATCTGTCTTCACGTGGATGTGGTCATCGGCCCCGACCCAGAAAGCGACGAACCCGACCGGAGGCGGCTCTGGCTCGTAACCCGGAGGTCTCTTCTGAGCGAGGTACGTGATCCCGGGCTCTATGAACTTCAGGGGTTGAAAGGTCTCCGCAACCTTGGTGATGGTATCATCGCTCATGACGGGACGTTACCCCCTTCACTCAAAAGACGGGGTTCTGTCCGTTTTTGAGTTCGTCGCAGAACTGATCCCAATCCTCTTCCGGAGGCTCCGAAGAGACGAAGCGCTGGCAGGCCTCCTCTGGAGAGAGCGGGGGTCCGAGATCGATCGAACCCATACTGAGCCCGAGGTCTCGAACGAACTCACGAGCGCACGAAGGGGAACAGAACATCGTCCCATCGTACACGTAGTCCCTACAGGTAGCGCACGGACCCGTGGGCAACGGGCGATGAGGCTTCTTCGGGTCGACCTCTTCGTACGAGGGGACGATCCCGTCGAACTGAGCGACGGTCGGATCAACGACCGAACCGTCCGGAGCGACGCACCACCAGTGGGTATCTTCGCCCCACAGGCAGAAGACAAACCCGCACGCTCTTCGAAGCTCGGGGAACTCCGCGACCATCTCTCGCGTCGCCTCTCCGCACCGCCCCCGGACGAAGTTCTTGTGACGAGCGACGAAAGCCGCTGTCCACGCCTCGTAACGAGGATCGCTCACAGGGCGCAACACTCGGTGTGAGCCTTCGACGAACCCTTCTGGTGGTAGGTCTTCGAGGCTTCGATCGGTTGCTTGCAGAAGCAGCACGGGTCTTTGTGGGTCGTCTTCGCCGTCTTCAACGGTCTCTCTCGAAGGAGTTCCTTCCAGCGGACACGAGCAGCTTCTCGGTGGGCCGCTTCCTGTTCCGCGTCTCGCTTCTCCAACGCCTCCATGAAGGCGTCCGACATCAGATACCCCTTCTGAGCGAGGTAGTAGACGATCGCGTTACGGTAGGGACCAGGGGCAGTCCGAGTGACCTTCGCCTCGGCTTCCTCCTGGGAGAAGATGTGGTCCGCCGAAACTTGGGCCATGAAGTTGTTCGCCGCGGGTCCGCGGAGGGTCACTGTACGCATCACTCGCTCCTCGTTACGAACTCGAACATCTCGATGTCGACCAACGTAGTCTCCAAGACGCAGTCCTCGCTCATGAAGAGGATCGGACGAAAGAACATCCGGATTCGATCGTTCGGAGCCGGGAGGGACTCCTTCGGACCCAAGAACAGGCCACGCTTCGAAGCCTCCGAGGCGATCCCGAGGATGGAAAGGAAGCCCCCCTCCTCCGACTTCAGGAAGAGCTTCAGGCGAAGGGCTTCGACCCGAGCGTCTTCGAAGGAGTAGTGCTTGATCTGTACGGGTTGGCCCACGTATCCCTTACGCCTACCAGAGCTTGTCCCCCGCCCGAGGCCCGAAAGACTGAACAGCCACCGGGATATCCAGCTCCTGTTCGAGCTTCCTCACGTAGTCCCCCACGTCGTCGTTTCGAACGGTCTGATAGATCGGCCTACACCCGAGAAGGTCTCGGGTGAGCTGGCTCTGATAGTCGAGGTCCCCAGGCGCGCGAGGACGAAGGGAACTAGCCCGACCCCCTTCCATGAAGAAGCGTTCCTCGCTCCCCGGAGGAACCTCGTACGCCTCGCACATCGACCACTGAGGGAAATAGCGAAGTCGATCCAGACACGTCACCGCGAGTTCGGTGATGTCGGGGCACAGACTGAGCGCGTAGCGAGCGAGGGGGAGATCGAACCACCCCACTCGGAAAGATCCTTGCCATCCTGCGTCATGGTTGGCGGCGTCCCGGAGCGCCTTAGTGAGCGCCTCGTTCTCGGTCGGGAACGGTCCCTGACCGTGACGGGTCGAGTAGGCGCGGAGAACGCCGATACGACGGACCGGACCTTCGCGCCCCGATTCCTTGATCAGGTCGTCGGCGTTCTTCGTCGTGGTCGTACTCCACGTCGTGTGTGGATGGAACCCGTGCCACTCATCCAAGAGGACTCCCTGAGCCCCTTCGAAGATGACGTGTTCGGTTCCAGAGATCTGAGCCTCGACCTGATACGGAGCCGCGATGTGGACCATCTCTCCCACATCGAAGTAGAGGAGAAGGGCCATCTCCTCCAGCATTCCGATCTTGCGGAAGACTCGAAGGTCCTCCGAAGCGCTTTCCATTCCCTGGAGCTTCGGGAGAAGAGGTTCGATCTGAGCCAACTTCAACTCCCGAAGCTGGTTCATCTTGCTCAGGAGGATCTTCGAGTCCCGAAGGTCCCCAGCTCGAAGGACGAGATCCGGATGGTCGAGGGAGTCCCCTACCGTCTCCCCGACACCCAACCCACACGTACCGTGACGACCTTCTCCCCTCGCCATCTCCCGAAGGCGGTTGGCTGCTTGCTGGTAGGGGGAGATCACGAGCGCCCTCTCGTCGACCACGAGTCGAGAAAGAGCGTCACTCACCCCGATGGAGATGAGATGGTTGTTCTCAGCGAGGAGACCGGAAGGGTGGAAGACGAAGTGCTTCGAGAGAAGCGTTCGAGACCCGGGAACGAATGTAGCCGCCCCGAACTGAGAGAACACATGCTCTCTTCCGTCCGGGGCGACAACACGATGACCAGCTTGGGCGCCGCCATTGTGCCTCACTACGAGAGGCGGCGACGAACAGCGACGCGCGATAGCGTCGACCATCGTGCCCTTACCCGCGTCACCGAAACCGAGATCTACGACGACGTGGGTAGAGGGCACGGCAGGACCTCAGATACGAACGGTGCCGCCGGTCGAGTCACCCGAGTCGGGGAGCTTCCCGACGAGGGAACCCGGCGTCGCGCGAGCGAGGGCATCCTTCAGCGGAACGATCGCCGCTCCGACCGACTTCACGGTTCCGGCGCTCGCGCCCGAGTCGCGAAGCACCCCGTTCACCGCATCGATGGAGTGGCCCTCGCAGAGACCGATCGTCGCCGCGATCAGCTCGCAGATGCTTCCCGGATCGTCGAGCTTCAGCGCACGCTCTCCGAGCAGCTCCTTCCACCCGGCGAGGATCGAGGGATGATTGCCCGTGGGCGTCCCCACGACGATGTGGAAGACGTTGTAGCGGCTCTGACACGCGCGGATCAGATCCTTCACCTGGACGTCGGCCTCGTTCGAGTCACCGAAGATCCGCAACGCCTCGTCGCGCTTGATCGTCGGCCAGACCAGCTCGTCGCCGATCGTGAAGAGGTAGCCCGGCTTCCCGCGCTTCTCCCAGCAATCGATGCTGGTGTGATTCGCGAAGAAGTAGTGGGCGAGCCCGTACGACTCCATGTTCTGACCACCACCGTTCCCCTCGATGTAGATGTCGGTCAGGCACTGGTCGATCTCCAGGCCCGACTCGAACTGACCGACCTGGAACGGGGTCGTGTCCGAGTACGAGTCGCCCACAGCCCCGAAGAGAACCTGGGGGTGGGGGATCACGCTCTTCTCGACGAGCATCCGCATCAGCCCACCCAGCTTGTGCTGGGCGAACTCGAAGGGCGTGTGGCCCATCGATCCCGTGACGTCGAAGATCACGCCGATCGCGTTCGACTCCGGGTGATCCGCCGAATCGCGCGACTCGCGAACCTTCACCCCCTTCGGGTCGAGACTCGGCTTGAGCTTCGTCGAGAAGACCTTCGCCTTCGCCGTTCCGTAGTCCATCGTTGCACGGGGTGCGCTGATGTTCTTGTACGCATCATCCGACCAACTGGAGTAACCCATCTTCGACCTTCTTTCGTTCAGACTCGCGGAGGCATCGTAAACGCACGATACTTCCTCTTCCCGAAGTTCTTCTCCAGAACTTCATCGTAGACCCGGTAGGCGTCCCACCCGTTCTTGATGCCGCCGGAGCGACACACGGTGAAGAACGCATCCACGTTCGCGGGAACGTCCGAGCGGACCTTCCCCTTTCGATCCGAGACGAGGAGCGCCGCGCACTCCCCGATGAGCTGGACGTCCAGCACCGAGGTCGCCGGAGCCTTCTTCAGTACCGAGGCAGGGTACATGTCCTTCCGCGAGGCGCTGATGGCGGTGAGCCGCTGGCCGCTCTGAACCGCGTACGACCAGCCGACGATCCGAGCCCCGTGACCCACGGGATCGACCAGGACGTGCTCCGGAAGAACAGCTCCGTGAACGAGGTTGTGGCTGTGGATCCAGCCGAGTCCCTCGAAGGCGCGACGAATCATCCACGCCGCATCCCGCACGTCGAGCCCGTCCGGGTACGCCGTCCGAACCTCCGCGAGACTGAAGTAGCCCTCGGCTACGTCGAGAACATTCACCCTTCGGTGCTTCCCGCCCTCGATCATCGGGAAGCTGTCCAGGAGCTTCGGGAAATACTTCTGGAAGACGGGCGCCTTCGCATCGTCCTTTCCGTGGATGTTCGCGAGGAAACGCGCCTCGTTGTCGAGGAGATCGTTGTCGCTCGGAGCGCGAACGATCTTCAGCAGGCACTTCGTCTTCGTTTCGGTCTCGGCGAGGTAGAGGTTCGAGACCTCTCCGCCGCAGTACTTCTCGATCAGCGTGTAGACGCCGGTCCGAGAACGAAGGATGGCGTCCACCGGAGGCTTCCGCGGCTTCCCGTAGTCCCCGCTCTTGAGAAGCGTATCGGCTTCCTTCCGGAAGGCCAGAAGGCGGTTCATGTAGAACCCGGGATCCTTCAAGGACGGGTTCTTGTCGGGATGGATCATCGACACGAACTCGTTGAAGCGGTGCTTCAGGGCTGCGAGGCGATCGGCGAGGAGAGCGTCCCCGAACGTTCCGAAGATGTCCTCCGGACGATAGGAGGACGCCAGCCGGTCGAGGAGGGTTTTGGTCGAGGTCGCGTCGCTCACGAATTGCTCTCCCAAATCCTTACGCCCGGTAGTTCGGAAGAGCGCCCGCAACCGTGAGGATCGCCCTCGACACAATCGCGGTGACTTCTTGGAGCGGATCCAAGACGGTCCTTTGATGGTGCGTCTGGACCCCGAAGGCCCTCGACTCGTCCAGAAGGGCGATACAGTCCCGCGCCACGAGGACCATCGCTAGGTTCGGCCCCGCCGCCGGGAGGGCCGCGAGCTTACGCAGCTCGGCTTCGCGTTCCGGGGTGACGTAGCCAGCCGGAGAGGTGTCGGTCCAGATCTCGACCTGGAGCGCGCGATCGTTCGAGTCATCTTGGAAGACGCGACTGACCGTCTTCCGTTTCCGCTTCTTCATAGCGGTCCTTACGCTGGAACCCTCGCGCAACACTAACCCCTAAGCCGCCTGAAGGAAGGGGCCCCTAGGAGTAATCGACGCGTGACCGCGAAATTGAAGATGGAGTCGGAGTACATCCACCGGAAGAAGGGGTTCCACGTGATCGTGGGGAGACCCGCCTGGTGGGATTCCGAGCGCGGGGACGAGAAGATCCGAGGACCCATCGTCACCGTGATGAGGTGCGGATTGAGCGAGGGCCGCTCGAAGTGGAACATGAGCGAGGCCTCGTTCTTGAAGAACTACAAGGAGGCGTAATCCAAGACGTGGACCTCCCCCGACCCCCGCGAATGCTCCGCCCCGTCTTCGTCTTCCCCGGAGTGAGGGAGAAGCTGTTCGTCATCAGCTTCGCGGACGCGGTCGAGAAGCTCGGGGAGGGTTGGGCTGAGCACCTCCGCCATACGTTCTCTTCTGGCCAGGGATGCGCCGGGGTGTGGGTCCTTCCTCATCCCGACGACGATGGGTCATGATCCCGAGCGTGAACCGCCTTCGGAAGAGGGTGAAGAAGTGGAACCGGTTCCGGCGCGACCGGTTCGACGAACCATGGGGGACTTCCCTGGCCGCTGTTCTTGAACGCGACGAGCCCGACCTGCTCTTCATGCTCGCGGACGAAGACCTCGACCCGACCGGGTACCACGCTGGCAGTCTCCGGTACGAGAAGGCGTGGGGACGACTGATCGCCGTCATCACCGAGGAACTCGCTCTGATCGCCTCCGAGGAAGCGCGCCAGGCGGCCGTACGCGAGTATCTCTGGTCCGAGAAGGTCGACCCTCTGGACCTCTCGGAGGACGAGGAAGGACTACTTCCGCTTCCGGCTCTCTCTTCGAACCTCGATCCCCTTCGCGTAGAGGTCGGTGGTCGTGTAGTTGAAGTAGGTCAACGCAAGTAGCTCTCGAAAAGCGACACAGGCGTCGATCATAGGCCGATTCGCTTCCAGCCTTTCCCGAAGGACCTCGACAGGGGTCGTGTAGTCCTTGGCGAAGGGCTCGATCTGCTTCCGGATCTCGTAAGCGTGCGAGAGGGCTACCTTCCACGCGATGATCTCTCCTGAGTCCTCCAGGAAACGAATCGCCTCCCCGTTCGCTCCGCAATCGTGAAGCCAGATCTGGTCCGGATCGATCTTCGAAAGATCCAGCTTCGAAGGGGAAGACCCGTTGAACATCCGGCTCGTGTTGATCTCGTTCCCACAGTAGAGAGTGGTGATGAAGAACTGATCGACTTCCTCGTTGGGGATGATCTCGATACGAACCGACTTCTCGTCGATGAAGTGGAAGTAGCCGTGGGGCGTACGACCCATGCTTCCGAACACGAACCAATTGCTCGCGAGGTGGTATTCGGTATCCTGATCCTCCAGAGTGATGTTCTGGGAGATCTGATTCGGTTCCCCGTCCGGACGCTTCGCCACATCCTGAGTACAACCACAACCCCCGCGGTCCTCGTGGTCGGAGACCTCTTCGGGAGAAGACTCGGTCCATCGAAGGGTCTGGAGGGGTCCCTTGAAGAAGGAGTGGCGTTCCACCTTGAGGATCCGCTGGGTCATGTAGGGTCTTACGCCTGGGCGTAAGTCGCGAGCCTCTTCGACGGGTACGATTGTGTACCCAAGTCTTGGAGATCGAGAGATCTTCGATGAGCCCTACTCAGAAGCCATGCCACACCGTATCGTTCGCCGCCTCGCTACTCGATTGCTCACCCTCGTCGCCCGGAGGCGCCGGAAGGCCGATCCTTCCTTCGACTGGTTCTGGACCGGTCGGGAAGAGTCCGCCGACGAGCATCCGCTCTGGATCGGGTGAGGTTCGGTCGTGAAGAAGAAGGTCCGCGACGAGACCTGGACGGAGCTGTCTTCGATGTTGGGAACGACCGAGAGAAGGAAGCCGTCCGAGGGGGACTGGGTCAGCGTGACCGGGACGGACGGGAAGGTCTACCTCGGGAAGGTCATTCACCCGTGGGTCATGGAAGACGGGTCACACGTCCCGAGTGAGGCCGTGAAGCTCACCGTCTCCGCAGTCGGGAAGGAGCACCAGGTTGAGGTCGTCCCCCATCGCGACTTCGCCGAGGCCTCGGTCCTCACCTACTGGTTCTGGCCCGGCGAGAAGATGAAGGGGGCGTAAGGCTCCCACTATGACCGAGTACACGAACGAGTCCGAGAGAGCCTTCCACGAACTTCGCCCAGCGAAGGTCGGTCTCTTCCAGGTGGCTGACCTCCTGAAGACGGTCGTAGAGCGATTCCAGAAAAAGGAACCGCTCCCCTACGATCTCGACCTGGCCCTACTGACCGTTCAGACCGCCCTCGTCCACCTCGCTCGGGCGCGATCGCTCTTCGCGAAGGAGGCCGGTCTCCCGAGGTACGTCGAGGTCGAGAAGCCCACCGGGCCGGTCCTCGTCATCCACTACAGCTACGACCTCTCCAGCGACAGTTCCGGAGCCGACGTCTTCGCCGAGAGGACGATGGAAGCGGCCCAAGAGTCGGTTCGGTCTCGCGGATGGGGTATGAACGCCTGTACCTTCATCCCGTACTCCGAGACAGGGAAGATCGGTCCTCTCGCAAAGGAAAAGGACCTGTGAGGTACGAGCTTCCGATCCTGATCGCAAAGGCTCTCATGGTGGTGACGTGGATGGTGGCTTCCACGTACATCCTCTTCCATCTTCCCTGAGTCGTTCAGAGGCCTGGTTCGCTACGACCCGTCGGGTACCTCAATCGCTTCCCAGGTGAGGTCGAGGCCTCCCGCCTTCAGGTCAAGCCCACGTTCTCTGATCTCCCTCGCGGCTCGATCGTCGGCGACAATCGTAACGGAGGTGTCAAGGAGAAGACGGGAGACGTCCTGGTCTACTGGGATTGGGATGCGAAGGGTCTCGTACGTGGTGTTCAAGAGGTCCGAGAAAGATCGGGCTTTCCCTTCGTCCTGAAAGACGCGGACAGGCCACGAAGAATAGAACTCTCGACCCATGACTACCCAAGACATATCAGACGAGACGGACGAGCGCCTTCACACTGATCGTCTCTGTCCGAAACTCCTGGTTCCGATCGAACCAGGAGCACTTCGCAGTAGCGAGATGGCGAGCATCGGTAGAGATCGACTCCACGGTCATCTCGACCGGGGAGGCGACCCTCTGACTCCCGATGGGGACTTCGACTTGTCCTCGATCCGACTTCAGCTTGACCAAGTCCCCGGGCTGGATCTCACGATCCGGACCCTTCTTCGGGGCGAGCTTCTTCGGGGCTGACACGGACCGGGTCTTCTGAGTCTTCATGGGGGAACCTCCGCGGGGACCCTACCCTCTGGATCCCTGTCCCCGAGAACCTTCTGCAGCGCGCGCGTCGAGATCGCGATCCGACGGGTCGTCCGTCCAGTAGAAGGGCTTCTCGTAGACCTTCCGGACCGTAGCGGGGTCGTGCTTGTCGCACGCTCCCAAGTGCCCGTAGGGCTGGCGACAGAACAACTCGAACCCGCTTCGCCCCACCGCCACAACCTTAGCACAATTCATCGGAGGACCTCGTTAGGATCGAAGGAACTTCTCGACCTGTTCGAGACGCTCTTCGTGGGAGGGGCTGGTTAGCCAAAGAACCGGAGCGGAACGAATGTGCTGTCCGATCAGAGAGATCAGGAGGCGCTCGTATTCGAGGTGGTACTTCAGCTCGGGAACTCTTGCGGGGTCGTTCCCCACATGATGGAAGGCGGAGATCGGACAGAACACGATGTGGGTGTGGATGCGGCTCGCGTCCCGGATGGACTGGATGAAGACGGGGCTCGCTGTCTCCGGGGCGTGGGTCATCGCGTAGGCGAGGTTGTCGATGTACGCGCGGTCCGTCACGAAGTTCTGTCGTTCGAGTTCCCATTCGAGCTTCGAGCTGAGAAGACGGCGCTGGAACTCCACCCGTCTACCGGCCGCGTCTACATCGTAGGGGTTGTTGAACCCCATGTCTTTCGCGACGCTCCTCGATCCCACCGGACAGAACGGAATGGAGAGGTGTTCCGCTACGTGGGAAGCGATCGTGGACTTTCCGGTCCCAGAAGCGCCAGTGAGAGCTAGTCGAATCATCATCCCTCGGGAACGAGCTGCGTAGAGATCAAGTCCTCAGGGACGAGAACGAAAGAACCGGGAGGGATCGCGGGAGTGGAATGGAGCGTCGCCCCGAGAAGGAGCGTCTCGTAGGACCCGTCGGGAAGCTGTCTCTGATCCACGAGCGGCAGTCCGACCGAACGGAGATACGCGTAGGCGTCCGGAGGGACGTAGATCGACTCCACATCCACTCCGTGGACCTCGATCTGAGCGAAGGCCTCAGCGATTCCGATCACAGTGGGGTCGTGGCGACCGTCGGAGATGTTCCGGTTGTAGAACGGAGGGCGGCTGAGGAAGCCGATTCCTCGTGAGGGCGGGAGAGGCCCGAGCCCGAACACGAGATGGGTAGATCCCGAGACGACTTTCTTCACAAACTGACCTTACCTGGTTCAGAAAGGGTTACTCCCGCGTAACGTCCTCTCGATGAAGCTTCGAACCTTGGTCTTGGTGGTCTTCCTCACAGCCGTAGCGATCACTTGTATCCTGGTGTGGGCTCGGACTCCGACTCGAATGCCTGATACAATTCCAGGAAATCGAGGAGGAGAACACCGCCTCTTCTGCGACGCCTACTGCCAGAGCGGACACTCCACCCTTCTTCAGTTCGAATCGACGGACTACGGGACGAGCGTTCGGTGCGTCTGCGCTGTACTGGATTCCGCCGACCCAGATTGAGGCTAGGCGCCCGAGCGCTTACGGTCCAGCTCCTCTTCCAACTCCCGAACCGTGAGGCCGTAGAGGGGCGCCGGCTCTCCGGAAACCGCATCTACGATTCGGATCTCGCCTAGCTCGTCGACCTGCTCCGGCCGAACCCCCGTGAGGATGGAGACGATGCTGGGGATGGAAGAGCGGAGAACGGCCTTCTGCTCTTCCGGCTCGGAGTAGGCGAGCGTAATCCGGGGAGCCCGTCGGGCTGGACCGAAACGAGACTCCAATTGAGCCACGACCGCCTCTCTCTTTTCGAGCGCATAAGTCGCCAGCTCTCGGCTAGCGGTTCGGAGGACTACGATCGGTTCGTTCGGAGGGACCGGTTCGCTCATGGTGAACAGTACCCGAGCGTAAAGTCCTCGGAAATGCTTTCGGAACGAGAGTGTCGGAGGATCCTCGCTCGTCAGACCCCAAGGACGAGTGTCTACATCCTCGCCTACTACCAATCCGAAGAACACGTTCTGTACGACTTCGGTCGAGGGAAAACGATCGTCCACAGCACGAACATCGGCGGTCTGATCTCGGTAGAGGACGGTCGGTTCAGCGTTCGACCCGACGCGGTTTCGAAGGGTCGACCTTTCACCACCCTCTCCTGTTGGAGATGTACGAAGGGGTGGGAGAACCTCAGCTTCAATTGGGACGACGATGTACCCCAATTCGATCGCTACCCCCTCTGCGAGAAGTGTCGAGGGTTCTCCTTGGGGAAGGGTCTCGGATGGAAGGGGCGGGCGCTTCTGTGGTGGAAGCGTCGCCATCGCTCGAAGCAGAAAGTCCTTCCCTCCGGCCCGTACCGGTGACCGACGGCGTAAGTCAAGCCATGGCTCTCACGGAACACGAAGCGCACCAATTCAAGGTCGACCTCCACGGGGTATCGGACATGAAGGACGAGATCGAGTCCTTCGTGAAGCGAGAGGACTGGTCGAGCGCCCTCCACTGTGCTCAGATCCTCACCGACCTCGCGAACCGACTCCGGGCGAAGATCGAGGAGAAGACCCCCGAGCGGCGATGAAGAGGCGAACGGTAGTCTACACCACCTTCTGGACGAAGAGGGGGATGGTAGAGGGACCCTCCTTTCGCTCCGTCGTCGAAGCCGAGCGGGCTTGCCTGAAGGCTCTCGCGGAGGGGTCCGTGAAGGTTCGCTACTGGATCTTCGACTCCCATCGGGGAGAGATTCGGAAGATCTACACCAAGAAGAAGCCCTTCTGGCATGACGAGTAGTCGATGATCCGAAGGTCCATACACCAGTCCTGCATAGACTGGAAAGCCGTTCGGGATTGGGAGAAAGCTATCCCGGAGACCCGGCGCGAAGAGATACACTCGATCGCCGAAGGTTGGATCAAGAAGCTCGACCCGAGCTATCGGATCGACTGGTCGCCCTCTCCTGGATATCCGTACTCGTGGGACGGATCCGGGCTCCTTCGAATGGGGACCCAGAAGACTATCCTGGCCCTCCACGACATCGGCCACATCTACTACAGCCCCGCAGATCGACGTCGAGAACCGGAGTTCGGTCTGGGGGCTGACCCCTACCATGCTTCGAGGGCTCCGATCACCGCCTCACGGAAGAGGATGTGGTGGGAGGAACTCACGACCTGCCACTTGAACTGGGCGATGGCGGCCTACCTCGAAGGAATCAACGGAGGAGACCTCATCGCCTCCGAGACCAACTGCGAGGAGAGCGCCCCCTACGCGCTCTCTGACGCGGGCCTTCTTCGCTTCGCTCGGATCTTCGACGTCCCCGACTTTCTCCCGAAGGTGAAGGCCGTTCGGGAACAGGTCCGAAAGCGGAACCTCGATCATCGCTGGCGGAGACCGAAGACCTAGGCGTTTTTCCGTCTACCGACGCCTAGCGTAAGGTTCCCCCCTCGAAGGACGAGACCGTGAGTAAATTGCTTTTCGAAACAGCCGCCCGTATCCGTTCGATCCGTCGCGTTCGAGCAATCGAAGAGTTCGAGGGAGACATCCTCGCGGAGCTTCGTACTCCGAACGGGGACACCTACGTGGAGAAGTGGTGCTCGTACGAGAAGGACGGCTCGGTCCGTACTCTGATCGTGAGGACCACGAAGGAAGCGATCGCTGAGTACGAAGCGGGAACGCTGTCGATGCTGAGTCTTCTCGTCGACTCGAACGAGAACCGAGGGATCTTGGCCGACTGGAAGTCCGGGACGCTCGAACGCTTCGAATCCGTAGAGGTCTCGTCGATGCGTCCCTCCTACCTCCCCGATCCTTCTGCGGTACACGACCCATCTCTTCGCCCGAAGGTGTAAGGACCGGGGCTTCGTCCGTTACACTACGGCCATGACCACGACCTACATCCTCCTTCGGAAGATCCTCCGAGACCGGACCGAACTTCCGCTGATGGCTTTCTCGTCGCGCGAGCGGGCCGAGGAAGTCCTCGCCGAGTTCGTCGGTCTCCTTCGAACGAGGAGCGACGAGGCGCGGAGGATGCAGAACGCGGGGATCCCTCCGTCCCCCACCGCCCCCGGCCTCACGAAGGCGGAATCCGAGGCCCGGAAGGCTCCCTACGAGGCGTGGTGGGAGACCTACCACAAGCTCTGGTCCGACGCAGATCGGGGCGCCCGAGCCCTCGGGGAGCCCGCTCTCCTGGCCGATGAGTATCGTATGGTCGAGGTACCGCTCCATGACCTTCCCTCATCACCCCGGACCTGAATGTTCGTGCGGCTCGTGTACGAAGGTCGCCGAGGAAGCGGTGGCCAGCGTCTACCACCTCGTGAGCGCGGCCCTCACAGTTGGAAGCGTCGGCCTTTTCCTTGGTCTGATCTGGCTCCTCTGGAGAGCGCTCGCCGAGTAAGTAGGGGGTGATCACCCATCCCTATCGCGGCTCCAAGTACGGGATCCCCTTCTGTACCGAATGCGGAGTTCGGTCCCAGCGCTTCGCCCCTAGCGGAGTCCCGATGCTGTGGTGCAGGAAATGCGCCCAGGCCTACGAGCAGGTCCTCTCCGATTCCCTAACCGACGCGCTCAGTAGAAAGCGCCAGGGTACGGAGTCGTCTGAACCCATGCCTCTCGACCCCACGCTCGAAGCTGGTTGAGACGCGGCTCGATGTAGAGCTGACGGACGTACTTCTCGTACCAGTCCGAGGAGTGGGAGACCTCGAACGTCCGATCGTACAGAACGTCTTCCGGACGCCCTAGGTAGTCCCCCCGCTCGATCGCTTGAGGGCTCGGGCGGTAGTAGACGTAGTGGTACGTGCTCATTGGTCTCGGTTGATCTTTCTTGACGTGAAGTCGTGGAACTCGAAGGTCCGACGGATCGGGGCGAGGCCGATCGCGGGGTGGGCGATGCAGTTGTGCACGAACCACCAGAAGTGATGAGGTAGGGCGGACCCGGTCTCCCGCTTCCACTTCTCGATACGAACTTCGAAGCGACCGTAGGAGGTCGAGAGACGCTTCTTCATCGCCTCACGTTCGTCACGATCTTTGTACATCCGAGCCAACTGATCCTGGTCCCACATGGCTACCTCATCCCCGCGGTTCGATCTCGAAGCGCGTCTCGACGAGCAGTATGGACACCCGTGATCTTCACCCCGTCCTTCTTCACGATGACGCACGAGGCTCGGGGAAGAGCGCCGCAGGAAGGACACTCGATCTCGATCACGCACCGCATCCAGAGGTTCTCCGGAGCCTTCAGCTCAGCCATCATGTTCCCGTCCTCGTCCTCAGGACCCGTCTCTGAAGGTTCGGGTCCCAATCCGTTTCCCGATACAGGCGATTCAGGTCTTCCGAGGCCCCCTCGGTTCCGGCCGGAACTCGCTTCCACCACGGGTTCTGGTTAGGCTGCTCCACGCACCAGAACCCGAACTCTCGGCACTCCGCGGTGCCTGGGTACTCTCCGCTCCAAGGCACTCGCCGGCTTCCCCACTTCGCGTCCCAGACCTCAAACATCTCCTCGGTCGGTCCGCTCATGTAGATTTCGGGATAAGTCTCCCTCATCGTCAACTGGTCGATCCCATTCTCCTCGTAGATGCACCCGCAAGAGATGTTCTGACCCCCGCACTTCGGGCACCGCTCCACGTCGCACCCCTCGACGTGAAGGGCTCCGGGAGCTGCGTCGCAATCTCCGCAGTTTCGAAGCTCGCGAGATCCGTCTGGTTGGCGATTCATCCCTTTCTTACGCCGAGCTTCTGGACGTCCGGAAGATCGGGATCGGCTCGACAGAACTCACATAGAGGCTGAGGGTCGTAGCTCTTCCGGTAGTTGGATTCCGGAACGGGAGCCTCCGGGAAGAACTTGCACTTGGAGCACATCTTCGGCTCCTTCTGGATGTTGTTCATTCGGCTCCGGAGTTCCCTGATGTGGCCCCGAAGTAGGGAGTGGTCCATCACTTCGAACGGCTCGTCTCCGGATCGTAGCGCGCCTCGATACAAGTCATGATGTCGGGAGGGAGCGGACGGTTCCCGTAGGTCAGCGGGTCTTCCGTGTAGAAGTGGATCCCGTTACCGAGACGCCCATACTCTCCGCAGTTCTCGCAGGCCATACGAGTCGAACCGTATGGCTGGTTTCGCTGGGTGATGAGGTGGAGGATCTTCATCGGTTCTTCGGTCACACGAGCCTCTTTCGGTTGAGGATGACGAAGACGATCAGACCGAGAGCGATCCCCTCTCGCGGTAGAAGATGGTCCCACACCCCGTAGAGGAACAAAGGGATCATGATCACGAGGAGCGTGTACCCCACCGCTCGAAGAACGGACGCGACCCTCTCAGAGTACACGGACGCCTACTCGCAGTCTTTCTCTCGATCGTCGACCCAACGACGTCCGTGAGGAGAACAGTGAGGACCTTCGTGTCCGCGCTTGAGTTGACAGCGACCAGCGTTCGGACCCCTCTCGCCGATCTCCACCGCGTACGAGTTGTACTTCCCACAAGAAGGCGCCTCGGTCTTCTGTTCCATGGGGCGTGTTACTCCTTCCAGGGATGCTTCGATGTGGAGGTAGACCTCATAGGCGAGACCAAAACTCCCTGAGCCACCGGTGAAGACCGCGACTGGAGTACGTCCGGGGACGTGGAGGATCACGAGGACATGCTCCCCTTCTTTCAGAGGGCGAGTCCCGGGGACCCATCCTCGATCCGACGTAAGCTCGACCCGGCTCATCTTCTCCACCATGCCGTAGGATCTCCGGGCGCCGTCGTCACGAGCCGGAACGTGAGGTTCATCCGCGGACCCACGGGCTTCGACGTCTTCGGGACGCTATGGGCCCAGTACCTCTGGAGCGCTCCCTTCATGAGAAGGCAGTCACCCCCACCGAGGAGGTACTCGACCTTCTCGTCATCGCTCTTCCGCTTCAAGACGAAGCGGCGCGCGGACCCGAGGGAGACGCTCGCGATCACCGGCCCTAGCTCTGGCTCGTCGTCGGAATGGAACCCCACGGAGTCCTTCCCGTCCCGGTAGTAGTTCACGAGGACCGAGTTGAACTCGCCGATCTCAACCAACTCCTTCCGAAGAGGGAGCAGCAAGTCAGGCCAGGGGAGGGGCTCGAACCGCTTCCCAGAGTACGTGTAGGAGGTTCCCGGTTCCCCGTGCCAACTCGTAAGCCGAGGCATCGGTACGTCCCCTCCCGCGAAGCGAAGAGACTCCTGTTTCAAGGGGAGGGACTGGACGAGGTCTCTCATGAGACGGTCGTGGTTCGGGACCGCGTCCACGTAGTGGTTGACGTGCCCGTCTCCCGGATAGAACGTCTGCGAAGAGACGAGCCTCATTGAGACAGCTCGTCGGCCATCTCCTCCAGGGCCAGGGCGAAGGCCGACCAATCGTCGGTCGGATGCCACTCGCCCACGTGGGGTCGCTTCCCTTGGTAGCTCCGAACCTTCTCGTGGTAGAACTTGGCCCGCTCGCGAAGCTCGGAGATGACCGAGTCGCGACCCGTCGACCTACGGACGGCGTCCGCGTAGTTGTCTAGGGCGGCCGAGAAGGCGAACCCGTCGCTCGACCCCTGGAGGCTGAGAAGAACGCCCCTAGCGTGTTCTACGGTGTCGGGCGCCAGGGCTCGGATCTCAGCCGCCAGATCGCTATCTCGATCGCTGATCATTCGCTTTCCCTTATCGCTCCGATGGGCCTGAAGGAAGAGGATCAGGATCGTCGGGAAGAGGCCGAAGTTCAAGACGCTCCAGAGCTGACCCCGCGATTCCAAGGCGAGGGTCACGGTGAGGAAGGCGAGGATAGCTCCGAGACCGTTCAGGACCTGGTCCATGAGTCTCAATCGCATTATCGCCCGTTTCGCCATCGATGCCTTACGCCCGGCGTAACGTCCCCATGAGAGACGAGAAGTTCATGTTGGAACAGTACGCTCGCGAGAAGAAAGACCTCGTGCTCTTCCCCCTCCCTGGAGACGAAGCGATCCGAGGCCGGATCGTCTACGTTCGAGGCGACGACTTCCTCTTCTTGTCCCGAGACCGGCGGAGGTCTCAGTGGGGGAACTTGAAGAACGACTCGATCCGTCCCTGGGACGAAGTGAAGCACTGGAACCGCTTCACCAACCGGAACGACTTCCACTTCATCGTCGGGCCGAACGTCGGGGCGTTCATGGACTGGACCGATTGGGTGGCCTAAGCCTCATCCCCGAGTTCTCAGAACTGTACGTGGCGCGAATTGAATACTTCGCGACCCTCTCCCACGACCTCTCTCGAAGGTACCTGGGGTACCCGGTGTACCTAGTGGGCGGGGCGCTCCTTCGGGACGAAGAACCGAGGGACGTCGATCTCGTGATCGAACTCCCCCAGGACGTGTTCGAGTACGCCTACGGGAAGTACGACGATTGGATCGTAGGGAAGGTCTGGTCGAACGAGACGTGGCTCCGATGGGCTCGGGACGTCGCGAAGATCAGCGAGAATCTCTCCCACGAGTCGAGAAGGATGGTCGACTTCCGAACCCAGCATCCCAAGACGTCTCACCTCTACCGAGACCTCCCGAAGATGAGGCTCTCGACAGAGATCGTTCGAGGTCGCTAGGACGTTTTCGCCCCTATCGTAGCCCGAGAGGATATGGCTCCCCCTCGGAAGATCTATCAGGCGATCGGCGCCACCCCTCAGAGCGCTTGTGATGCGATCGGAGCGACCTCTACCTCCGACGTCGCAGCCCTTGGACTAGCGTCTGGGACGTACACGCCGACACTCGCCATCCGAAGCGGTGTCGGGCTCACTCTCGATCAACCCACGACACCATGGACCTACTCAAAAGTAGGGCGCGTGGTCACCGTCTCAGGATCCTCTCACGTCGTTTCGACGATCGGAAGCGGCGACGTACAGATCACCGCGACCCTGCCTGTCCCGGGCACTGCCGCCGGCTTCTCGGGTGTTGGATGCTGCCTTAGCCCGGGCACGACGCCGCCTATCAACCCCAGCACGATTCTCGTCGGAAACCTCGGGAGCGGAGAGATCGCGCTGGTTACTATGACGCTCATAGCGATCGTCGGATCCGCGACTTTCTTGTACTCGTTTCAATACACCATCTGACGACCTACCGAAGACCGATCTTCGGGTAATTGGTACGAACCAGGTACTGGACCCGGACCTCTACCCCCATCGTGCTTCGGAACAATCATGAGATGCGTGGCTGCGGTCATTGTCCACTTCGCTTTCGGTCTGCAACATACGCAGCGAACGACTCGTCATCAGGGTCGTCATAGTTGTCCCAGGCTGCTCGGATTTTCAACTTCGCGTCGATCATGCAGGCCCACCATCCCGATACGATCACGAGCGCTACCGCGACCCTCATCGTGAGCCCTCAGAGAGCCAGTACGCGGCTCGATCGAGCACTCGACAAACGATCGGGTACCGATCCGAATCGAGGGTCTGGGAGACGTCAAGAAGAACGGCGACCAGAAGTCGATCTTCCGCTACCGCGCGTGTCCAGGCGATGTACCGGCGCTGTAGTCGAACTTCTCTCATGAGCCCCTTACGCCGAAGCGTAACGTCCCCCATGAAGAAGCTCGCGCTAGTCGTCCTCGCCCTCACGCTTTCGGGTTGCCCGGTGAGCGACTCCAGCGCCGACGAGGCGCTCCGAGAGGAAGGTCTCCACGATCCTTCGTACGGAGGACCGTCGCCCTGGTCGTGTCACGACGGCGATCACTTCTCTCGAAGCTTCGACGCCCATCGAACGACACTCGATCGAGACGGTCATCCTCAGGAGATCGCCGTCTCCGGAGTGATCTGCTGCGGGTACCTCACCTGCGTCGTTCGAGTAGACTGACCCCTCACTTGTAGAGAGGGAGCGATCCTCGGGTCACCTTGAAAGAGACTATCCCGGATCTGATCGGACGCTTCCCGATCTCCGCATACCCACCTAGATGAATCCCGGCCCCCTCGGGGAGAAGATCGGAGAGACGCTGAGTAGCTACCACGACCGCGTCTGAATCCGCGGTCGCGACTTCGAAGCTCACGATCGCCCCCGCCGTCTCCAGCAAGACTTGGTACAAAGGGACGCACTCCTCTGAGGGCTCCGGGTGTTGCTCCGAGGTCTCAGGGAAATGAAGGTTGGTTTCCCGGAGATGGTTCAAGGCTCTCGCTGCGTACTTCTCCGGCGTCCCGAGCGTCCCACAAGCGTTACTGTGGATGAGAGCAGCTAGGATTCGGACGTACTCTTCTCGTCGAGTCATGTTCTCATCTCCAGTAAAGGTGAAGGCCCCACTTCAGCTGTACGTCGTACACGGCGGAGAGGAGCGCGATGTCGGCTTCGAACCGCTTCTGGAACTGAGTCAACTCCAGAGCCTGGGATTGACCGTCGACCGGAAGAGAGACGTGAGCGTCTCCTCCCTCGTGGTAGGAGAAGTCTCGCTGTCCCTTCGCGGGCCTCAGGTTCGAGAGGTAGTAGAAGACCGTCGGATCTTTGGTGTCTTCGATCCAGGTCAGGTTCTCTCGATCTCCCATAGCCTCCATCGGGTTCGGACGATACGGGAGCATGCTCTGGGTCTTACCCCAGGCGGATCCGCACTCCGAACAGAACTTCTTCTCCACTTCCCAGGAGAACTTCGAACGCCTCGCGTAGGTCCCGCACTTCTCGTTCGTACAGCCGAACATGTCGGTGAGTCTCATCTCCGGACGAAACCGAGCCTCGACGTAGGGGCCGAGGTAGACGCTGAGGTAGCTTGACATGGAGGGGTTACGCCCCGGGTAACGTGAAGAATGTTCTCTCGCGTCATTCATTCGAGGATCGGCTACTGCCCGACGTGTAAGATCGCGGTCCTCCTCGAAGTGAAGCCAGAGTCCGAGACGTACACCACCGGGAAGCACCTCGCGCCATGCGGGGCGCCCTGCTTCGGGGGCGGGCTATCCGAGACCCAGGTCGAGAAGAAGGACGCCCACGGAGGGCCTTTCCGGTGCCCTAAGGGGTGCCCTGATCCGTAGCTCTTCGGGCGTCCAAGATCTCCTTCAGTCGGCTCGGATCTTCGACCCAGGAGGCGTACTCTGCCTCGGAGAACCCGAGCCATTGTGCTAGCGAGACCCCAGACTGAGCGGCGTGCCAGGCATCGATCGCGTCGTCGATCTCCTCAACTTCGCCGCGTAGCGCCCGCTCCACGAAGGTGGTCACTCTCGACTCAGTTCCTTCTGGTACGGAGAGGGAGCCAACTCCTTCGTGAACTGAGAGGAGTCGAGATGGTCCCCGATCGCCGTTCGTCCCTTCACGAGGTGGAGGAGCGCGATCTTCGCGTAGCTCGCAGCGAAGCCCAACTCACCCGGGACGTAGTCGATCGGAGTGTTCTCCGTCGGAAGGTTCAACGACGCCGTCTCCAACAGGAGGTAGATCTCGGCGAGGGCCTTCTTCACGGGGCTGAGATCTTGGAAGGCCAGACGATAGCGTTCGAGGATCGTCATGCCCGAAGAATCGCGGAACAAGAAGCGCGGAGCCTTCTTTGGATAGACGACACGAGGACCCCATTCCCAACCCACGAAGGGCTGAGGGATCTGTTCGAGGTCCTTCAGCTTCCACTCGGTTCTCTCGAAGGTACAGACGTAGAGATCCGGAGAACCGCCGACCTCGACGATCATCTTTCTCCCCGTCTTCTTCTCGATCATCCAGTAGTAGCCGGCTTCGGTCGGTGTCATGGGTCCCTTACGCTCCGATTCGAGTAGAGGTCCATCATCGTCTCGACGAGGTCTCTCTCAGGAAGCTTCGGAGCGAGGCTCCAAGCGAGTTCCCTCTTTCGTCGGCGCCGATCTCTTCGCCGACGCTTTCGAACCCGGCGCTTCCTCCGAGTCATCGCGAGCGGCGACGTTCGAGAACCGCCCGAGCGACGGCCTGGGCTCCGGCTTCGGAGATCACTCCACGAAGGTCGCTGAGGTCGACGGATGGGTGCTTCTTCACGTACGCCTTCACGAGCGTCTCGACATCGAAGGCGAGTCCCCGACCCTCCTCCTTCATCCGACCGTCCGTCTCGAAGAGGCGCTTCGTACGGGGCTTCTTCGGTGGAGACATAGTCTTCGACAGGGAAGCGGCAGAGATCTTGGACGGATCGAATTCGCGAGCCATCCGTCCCTTACGCTCGGTTTCGCTGGAAGTAAGCAACGAGGCCTCCCACGATCCCTCCGCCGATCACCACCAAGACGGTAAGCGTGGGGTAGGTGATGAAGGTCTCGAAGAACGGATCGAAGAAGGCCTTCATGACATCACTCCTTTGAGGTGGCGGACGGGATCAGGCTTTCCATCGCCCCGAGGGATCGGATGTAGACCTGGTAGACGGTGACTCCGGGCTCGCGGTGGGAAGGTTCGGCCTCAACCTTCGCTTCCCAGACGCCCGGACCGTAGAACGTCGAAATCCAATCGGCGAACTCCTGAGCCTTCTCACGAGTGTGGCGACGGTGCTTCCCGAGGGCTGGAACGATCCACTCCCCCGGAACAACCACCCCGTCCACGAGACGAGCTTCAGACTTCTTGCTCTCTTCGGTCATCGTACGTCCGTTTAAGAATTGGGAGAAGCTATCTGAAGGAACTGCCTCACGCGTTCCATCAGGTTCGACTCCGACTCCGAGCGTACCCGGAGAAGGAACTCGTTCAGTACGGGAGTGACCGCCCGAATCAGCTCCGGAAGGAGAGGATCCTCTTCGTTGGCTTCGTCTTTTGGCTGAGACACTGGAGCCGGAGACGAGGGTGCGGCCTTCTTTCGAGATTTCTTGGCGCGCTCAGAGTTCCTCGCCAAGAAGCGAGGTTCGTCCGAATGGATCCAAGCGAGGATGTTCGCGTCAGTCCAAAGATCCGCACTGGGCGAAGACGCCGAGGCGAGAAGAGCGCCCGCCTTCCTCATGACGGAGAGGGGGACAATACGATCGGAGTTGAGGTACCGATTCAACGTCGTACGCGGCACTTCCAGACGCCGAGACGCTTCGCGTCGACCGATACCCAGCTCGTCGAAGACCTCTTGGAGCTTCAGAGAGCACGTCGCGGGGTTCGATGAGGACGGATACTTCATGATCTTGATCAACTCCCAAGGATCTACGTCCTGACGGAGACGACGAGGGTCTCTCAGAATCGAGGCTAGCAGAGCTTTCTTCGGAGAAGAAAGCGGGCTGCGAGGAATCCACTCATCCAAGCTCCCCACTTTACGCCGGAGGAGGTTCCATGAGCTCTCTGGCCAACCGAAGGGCTCGGATCGTCGAGATCGTGTTCCGAAGGTGCCAGCGACGATCGGCCGCGGGACACGGAGGACATCCCGGTCCGTGACGTTCCAAGAACGAATCCTCCACCTCGGACTCGTGGAACTGGATGGCGTCCTCGATCTCTTGAATCCGAACGCTCTGGACGGGGGAGAGGGAGTAGCGGAAAGCTCTCCGATTGCGGACGAGAACCGCCAGCTCCGACTCGCTCAAGGAGCGTTCTCGCCAAAAACGATCGTACCGAGTGAGCATCCTCTCCCTTACGCGTAAGGTGGGGGATGACCCCGACTGAGATCGACCTCGACCGAGCCGTCCGCCTTCTCGCCGCCGTGGGGAAACGGGTACGAGGCGAGGATTGCGGTTCAGAGTACTGGCGGAAGGATGACGCCTGTGTGACGAACGGGTGCGTCCGCCTCTTCACCGACGATGAAGGCGGGAACGTGAAGTGGTACTTCCGCGACGGAGAGAGCGTCTTGGAAGCTACGGTCTCAGCTCTTCTCGTAGAACGTTCGGATGAGCTGTACAGGTTGGCGTGTGACGACGCAACCTGCGCCTCTCACGGGAACCTCACTCGCTATCGAGAGAAGGCGGAGAGGCTTCGAAAGCTCCGGGCCGATCCAAACTTGGCCGAGAGAAACCTCTTGGGGGAGATGGACGATCTCTACTTGCTCCTCACGGAAGACGAGAAGGAGATCGTGGAAAGCGAGAGCTGGAACAAGACCCTCTACCCGAGACCCGTCGACTCAGAGGCGAAGTGACCCTCCTGGACGGCTACGTCACGAAGTACGAACCGGAGCGTGGTCTCGTCACCGTACGGCTTCGCGTAGGGAGCGAGGTCGAGTTCTCAGCCGAGGGGCTCTCTGACGGCGGTAGGCGCCTTCCGGAAGTGGGGGATGGGGTAGTGGTCGTCCTCGACGCGCGGGGGAAGGTACGGGGCGCGAGAGCAGCCTAGTCGGTAGAGTCCGCTGAAGATGGACATCCCGATCAACATCCGAGTCCAGTTCGATGAGAACTCCGCGACCTACCAGTTGGAGAAGCCTTCGACGGTCTTTCTCTCGATGGAGCAGAGGGATGACGATTTGCTCGCGAAGTGGAGGGCGATCCTCTCTCGCCCGATCGAGGCCCCGACCTCGGTCTCCTTCTCGACAGGACGACCGCGCGAGACGCTGCGCCTGAAGGAACTGATCGCAGCGGTTCTTCTGGGAGTCCCGTCCGACAAGATCGGCCTCTTCACGAACATCCGCTTCCGCGACCCGAAGGGCGTTCCGATCGAGTACATCGGAACGGAACATCTCCGGTCCGTCATGGACGAACCGAGGGATACCCCCTACCCGGAGCAGCCCGAGACGGAGGCTCGCCCGGCCTACTTCAAAGACCGGAAGTTCGACACGACACTCGAAGAGCCTCTCTTCGGGGTAGTGGAGCGTCCGTTGCTTGACAACGACCCCGAGCTGTCCCTGTTGTGGGGGGACTGGTTCTACACGAAGGTGAAGGTCGACCGAGCGTTCCCGGACGCGGTCCCCGGTATCTACCATCGCTTCCCGGAAAGCGAAGAGATCGAGCCCCAGGAAGCGGTCGCTCTCGACATCCTCGCGGCCCAGCAGCGAGTCGTACTACAGACTCAACTCGCCCATCATCGGAAGCTCATGGAGAAGGTTCGGGCGGCGACCTCGATCTTGGAAACTCGTTCGGCCCTCGCCGAATGCAAGAGCCACTACCAGATCTTGACGAAGGCGGAGAGGGCGATTCTGGACCCGGAGTTCAACCAGATGATGGGGGAGTTGAGCGTCTCTCCCGTTACTGGTCCCCGCAACCAGTAAGGCGCTTAGAGGGGCCCGTAGGCTTCGATCGCTTCCTTCGCGTCGACCAATCCACACCCCGTCAACATCCGAAGACGCTGGATGGCGTGGATCTTCCGAGCGTAGAGGGCGTCGGCCGAGGTCTCTCCTGGGCGAATGGAACGGCCGTGGATGACGGCGAGAGCGATCGAGGTCGCATCGAGGTTGGGCTCCAACTTCCCCAAGGCCTCGACTAGAGCGTCTCGGAGCTGAAGGGCGTCCTTCAGCGGGAGGACGAGAACCGACCCCGGGGAAAAGGGAAGTTCGATCCGAACGGAGTCCTTGGAGAGGAAGACGTTGATCATCCCTGTCTCCTCTCCGCTTCGGCACGACCCTCGATACGGCCCGCGTCCCAAGCTCGGCGATAGAGCAGGGAGGCGCCGAAGTAGAGGTTCAGCATGATGGACGCGATCATGACCATCCAGAACACGAACTCGGTGTCGTTGTTCATCTCAGTCCTTCGTGGAGGAAAGGTCGGCCAGGGTAGCAGCGAGGGTAGAGAGGGCTCGACCGCAGCAATCGTCGTCGTGGGTCGAGTCTTCGAAGGCTTCGGTCGCGGCTTTCGTAGCCAGTTCCGACGCTCTCTTCAACCCCATCACGATTCCTTCGGCTCGTAGGCGCTCGTCCCGAGCTTTCCCCGCCTCGTCGAGATTCGCGAGGACGTCCTTCACGGAAGGAATCGACGGATCAGGGAAGACGTGCTCGTGCTCCCCAGCCTTCATGTCGTGACCCCAGGGCGCTCGACAACGCCCGGTGGAGTTGAAGATACCGCAGCGGTCCCTATCGTCGGAGAGAGGGAGCTGACCTACGGCCTCGACGAGGGCCGCGAGGCGAGCTTCGGCCTTTTCGGTTGCCTCCGCTCGAACGGAGGAGATCTTCTCACTCTCCTCCAACCTGTAGAGGAGGTCGTTCTCCCGGCCCAGGCAGCTGGGAGGGTGGGAACCGAACCGACCGCAATACGGACACGTCGTTTGAACGGACATCTCCGCCCCGTTACGCCCGGAGCTTCTGCCGGAGACCGGCGATCACTTCCCTCGAAGAGCGCTGAGGATAGCGGCTACCTCACCCAAGACGCAGATCAACACGACGCCGAGGAAAAGCGAGGCTGCCCAATGGTTGCCGATAGCGGCGAGAAAGTCTTCCATGCGTGTCTCTCCTCAGGGCTCGTAGCGAAGGTAGTTCTTCCCGTTCGGCATGGAGACAATCCGGTAGTGGGAGGGCTGGGAGGGATATGAGTGGAGGAGGTAACGAAGGGTCGAGATGAGGGCTGGGCTGCGACCCGCCTCCCCGGTCTCGAAGATGTGGTGGTCTAGGAGGAGAATCGACTCTCCGGGGGAGTCCTTCGCCCGAGCGAGAGCTGAGAGGGCGAGGAGGGTCGTACGACCCATCCCGCGCTTCTTCGGGGAGGTAAGTGCCTCGATCCCCAAAGCGACCTTCTTTTGGCTCGGGGAGAGGGAGACCCCGAACTTCTTCGCCATCGAATGGATTGAGGCCATAGACCCACCTTACCCTCGGGGAGGGGGGACGGACTGTTGTACGAGGGTCCTACGTGAGGTGTAGGGCTACGGACTCGACCAAACACAGGGATTGAAGGTTCGGAGGCATGATGCTGAGATAGAGATGCGCTTCCTTCTCGGTAGCGAAGAAGAAGGCGTCCTCCAACTTGGCGCAGAAGTTGGGCTGCGCGTAAGCGCCTAGACCCTCTTCAACGAACCCGTGGGTGTCGGTAACTTTTACGTCCACCAACACTACGCCAGCGCTCCCCTTCACCCATTCTTGGAAATAGGAGGTAGGCGAACCGCCTCGTCGGATTACGTACCTCTTCGCCTCCACCGTCAGAGGGTCCCGAGGCTTACCAAGACGTCGGAGGCGTCCCCGGGCGGGTAGGCGCACTGACGCTGGGGGGCGGATTCGAGCTGGAGCCCGAGAGAGACGGGGCCGTCGACCAGGACCTCGTTCGGGTCGGTGAACGTCAGCTCCCGGTCGGTTACGAGGATACCGACGATGGAGTAGCGGTAGACCTTCTTCCCTTCCCGGTCGACCGTCTCGGTCGGAGACTTCGCGTTCTGTCGGGGCCAGATCACGGCTCGGAGGTGCTCCCTCATGAACCCTTTTTTACCGGGAGAGGGGAGGGCGAGAGCGGCTCCGATTGCGTCACACTCGGCCGCGAACCGGTCGTTCAGCCAGTGTCTCATTGCGGGCTCCCGAGAGTGCTCGAACACTACTCGGGCTGCGGCTTCGATCGCTTCGTCTCGGCTGGTCATGCGGGTCTTCCTCTCGGAGGGGGGGACGGACTGTTGTAGGCTACCGGCTCACGAACCTTCAGGGTTACGGATACGGGAGGCGAGGGAACGGCTCATTTCGGCGGAGGCGTAGAGGCGATGGGCTCGGATCCCCTCTTCCTCGTCGCGCCATAGGTCCATGTTCCGTTTCGCTGCCTTCTCGCAAATCTCCACCGCCCGCGCTCGTTCAGCGGAGGTAGCCTCCTCGGCGCGCTTCTTCCACTCGTCCCGTTCAGACGTCCTCATCGCGAGGGCGGCGTTCGCCTCGTCGAGCAATCTGATCAGGCATTCGGATTCGAGGAGTTCGTCTCGGCGCGTCATGACCCTCTCTTACACCCTGGATGAGCCCGAATACGCCCAATCGAGATGCTGGGTCCAAGGTGATCGAACTCGTTGATGATTTAGGGACCATTCCGTCTTGATTCTCAATATGATTATTGAGTGTCTCGGACGGCAGTTTCGACCCGAGGACGGGAGGGAGTCGGGACCGGAGGCGGCCAACGGAATCTCGGCCGTAAACTGTAAAATGAGTTGTCTCGGCCCTGGGTCTAAACCTCACTCGACGAACCCCCTAGACCCCACCCCAGCGATGGGTTTTAGGGCGTCCACGATTTGGAAATCAGACTTGGGGTTTTTCGCGGTCAATAACCCGTCAGACGTACCCAAGAGTACGAGGGAAGACCGGGCCGGATACGGCACAGGCGAAGGGCCAGGGGACTGGCTAGGAAGCCGTAGGGAGAAGGGCTAAGACCGGACTCGGTCCGACACCACCGACGTCTCCTAGGGGCGCGTAGGAGGGATTGGGACCGGTGGGTATATAGAGACAAGGTACGGACGAGCGGAAAGTGGGCTCGGGGGAGGTATATAGGAGTGGGGTGTACGGTGGGTCCTTAGGGACACCGGTGGGGTGGGGGGAAGGGACGCCTGAAACGAAGATGGCGGAGCCACTTTCCTTTCGGTGTCGGTTCGGCTACAACCCTCAAGACCTCGGAAAAAGTCAAACCGGCGTTGAAATCGAATTTCAAAATCGGCGAGAGGGATTTTCGAGCGAGCTTTTCCCGACCCGGAGCGGATACCCCCCGACTCCGTGGATAGATAGACCCCACCCGACCCGACTCAACCCTACTGACGTACGTACGGAGGCCCTATGTCCCCTCGCCACTCTGGCGCTCTAGCTCTCTTCGCGACTCCCACTCTGGTTGAGTCGACTCTCGACGAACCGACTCTCACTATCGTGAGTAAGCGCGTTCTCTCCGAGAAGCAACGTGAGGTGCTCGAAGCGGGCCGAGCGAAGTTGACGCTTCAACGAGTCGAGCGCGACGCCGAGATCATCACTGAACGTCTTACGCAGTTTGAAGGGCTGTTGAGACTCTTCACGCATCACGGTCGTCTCGTGAAGACGAAGAAGACGCCAGGGGCGAAGAAGGCTCCGAAGCCTTTCGTCGTTGGTATCGATCTCGCCGTTCGCGGGATCGAAGTGCGCAAGTTGTTCTACGCCGCTTTCGCTCGTGGCCTGGTGAAGGACGGGTACGACCCGGAGGATTGCCTCCAGGAGGTCTACAAGGGCCTCCTCACGCGCAACAGCGGTACGTGTCCGTTCGATTCGCGGAAGTCTTCCTTCGGTCACTACGTCCACATCGTGACTCGCTGCGTCCTCGCGAACTACATCCGGAAGGAGAAGCGGAAGCTTCAGTTCGAGTCGACCGAGTCCTCTCTCGGGGGAGGGGCGAGCGAGACAGCCTTCTCGATCGAAGGCTGTTCCGACAAGCGTGGTACGTCGATCGAGCCCGACGCGGTTCTATCGCTGTCCAGATCTCTTGGGCACGATGGGCCGGTGGAGCGGGCTCTGCAGCTCCTGGTCGAGGGCTATTCGCGTCGGGAGGTCGTCTCCCGTCTCAGCGTCGACTCGAAGTGGCTGGACGGCGTCCTTCAGTCCGCTCGGGCCGCTCTCACCGCCTGAGGGTCCTACGATCCTCTGACGGGTGGAAGAGCCCCGCGAGCGACGGATCGGCGGGGGAGGGGTGCTAGGGATCCCGAGCGCCGTCTTCACCATCTTGATAGCGCTCAGCAACCCTCGAACCTCTGTCGTCTTCTCCGTGAGAGACGAAGTGAGGGAGAGAGACGCTTCGACGTTCCGCTCGCTGAGGCGGGCCTCCAGCTCGGCCGTCAGGCGGAGAAGCTCCTCTAGGGCGTAATCAGCTCGGCGGAACCGCTCTTCGGCTTCCTTCTCGTAGTCCATGGCGGGACCCTCCGGGAGTAGAAAGCACGATGAGCTCAGTGTTCGACGAAGACCGGGAGAGTCTAGCTGAACTGGCCGCTCGGGCGAGGGACCTCTGGGAAGATCTCGATACCGAGGCGGAACGCTACGGCCACGTAAACGTAGGGGTGGACGAGGAGATCGTGGCCTGGGCGTTCGACGCCGGCCTGCTCACTTCCGGAGAGCCTTCCGGAGACCTCGCTCGAAAGCCGCGTTCGCCCGGTCGGTGAGCCGGTCTACGTACTCGGCCCGTCTTCGGATCCACTCCACCCGTTCCTCGATCCCCGCGTCGACCGGGGGAGGCGGAGGAGCCCCGCTCGGCTCGCTCACCGGTACGGGCCCCTGTTCCGGAACCGGAACGCCTCTTCAGCCTCCATGAGGGCCTCCCGCTCGCGCTGAAGGGCTCGGCCGTACGCGTAGAAGCGCCGATCGTCCCGAGCCCGAAGGGTGATGATACCCAGAGCGGTCCCGAGGCCGAACACGAGGAGGACGAGGCTCATGGTCAGGGCCTCGACGCGTAGCGCGCCTTCAGGAGGCGACGGGCCTCGTTTCGGACGGAGTCCCCGAGGTCGGTGAACCGCCAGTACTTCTCCCACGTACTGGCGCGGAGGAACGAGACGAGGCCGAGCTTCTCCATCGCCCTCATCGTGTTCTCGCTCCAGCCCCCGCGGCCTGAGTGGGTCGTGGAGTAGTCCGCCGTCTCCAGGACGCGAAGCTGGGCCTTCGTGAGAAGGACGCCCTGGATCTCGGTCTTTTCGTTCGCCATGTTCGCCGTCTCCACCCCTGTAACGGACGAGGGGGAGGTTCCTACACTCGAATGCGCGAGACCCGGCCGGGAAGTGTATTCCGACCGGGTCTCGAAGGTTTAGGTCAACGGCGGGGACCTATCGCGCCCCGAGTTCGCCACTGGGTGGACTTCCCGTCGTTTCGACGGTCGGGCGAGGATCTCTGGCCCGGCGGGCTACCCGCTGCATTCTTACATAAAACCTCCGGTAGACGTAGATGGGTCGAATCCGAGCGAACGTGACTCCTGACGGCCCTTCGGGCTCTTCGCAGGTAGGGGTTCGATTCCCCTCGCTCGGCTTCTGAATCTGTAACGGACGAGGGTTCCGGTTCTACACTCAGAACCCTCGATCTTCCTCCCGGACCTCGCAGCCCTGGGAGGAGAACGCGATCGAGAGGGCGCGCCACTCGACGGCCTCTACGACCCCGGACATGACGGGGACCCGTACGGTGACCGGGCGCTTCTTCCCACGGGGGACGACCGTTTCGGAGCGGGAAACGCTGTACTCGACCTTCGGCTCCCCGGCGGGGATCTCCCCGGAGATCGTCCGAGTCGGCTTCCCCTTCGCGAAGCGCAGGCCGACCGCGACCCACCCTTCCATCGGCTTCTTCTCGGTCATGGTGGGCTCCTCAACCGTAGTGCATCACGTCGGCCAGGTACCGCATCAGGTCCCACGAGATCCAGTACGTGGTACTGCCGTTCGCCTGAAGCTCGTACGCCGTACCGCCGAGGTACTTCACCTTCCCGCCGACGACGTGATTCGCGAGCGCCGCGAGGGGCGCCGTGAACTCGGGCTCGGTCTCGCCCATCTCGGCGATCTCCAGGGCCCTCTTCTTCGAAATCGGCTCGCCGTTCTTTTCCGACATCTCGTCCTCCGCCTATGTAACGGACGAGGTCGACGGCCCTACACTCGGAAAAGACCCTGCTACCAACCCGGCCGGGGTATCGAGGGAGCTACCCTCCCTAGTCTCCGCCGCTGAGCCTCCACGTAGATCGCGAGAAGCTCTTTTTGCGCCAGCCTTGACGGGCCAAACGACGACTTCGCCTAGTACGGTAACCGGGTCTTTTCCGAGCGAAGAAGCGAAGGATGGGCTACGTGCACTCTACCCATCCGGCCCCCCTCCCTGCACGCGTAGCCAGATGATTGCTCTGGGCTCCCTTGGGGGGTTCTAAGTCTCTCCGGCTCTTACGCCTTGAGGTGGGCGGTCTTCTCGCCCGAGATCCCGACGACGATCCTCACGATCGGCTCTTCGGGCGCGAGGGCCTGGAGAGCCGCGATCGCCGCGTCCCTCGGATTGGTCGCCGCGACGACCTTCCGAGTCGTCTCGTCCGAGTGAACCGGGTTGTCCGTGTGAAGGACGAGAACGTCGTAGTTCCGGAGGTTCTCCGGGAAGTCTGACAGCCCCCCGTAGGGGCAGCAGGGGGCGCAGACCGGAAGGTTCGTGACGTAGTCGAGACCGCACGCCGTTCGAGTCTGGCAGGTCGCGCAGAGGATCTTGAGGTCGTGGCGGGGCCAGCCCGTAGTCGTATCCATGGTCACTCCGCGCAGTCCAGCTGCTCTTCGGCGAGGACGAGCGCGTCCACGGCGTCTTCGAGGTCGCCCTGCTCGAAGTGGGTTCGAGCGACGTTCAGGTTTTCGTTCGCGTCGGTGATCGCGCTCGTGTTGAGGTCGGCGCCCGCGACGGCGAGGGCCGAGAGGTGACCGACGCGCCCGATGGCTCCCCGGTACCGCTTCATGAACGATTCCTTCGAGGTCATGACACGTCCGCCTCTCGGTTCGTCGCCGTCTCGATCAGGGCGATCCGGCGGTACGAGAACCAGTAGGTGGTCGGCTGGCCGACGTTGAGGCGCTTCCGGACGATCTTCCCCTCGGGCGAGACCGTTCCGACCCAGGCGTTCGAGGCAACCGTCGAACCGACCGGGAGATACCCGAACCGCGTGAACACCCTCTTCGTTTCCGTCATCTTCGTACCCTCCGCCTATGTAACGGACGACCCCGGCGGTTCTACACTCCTCCCGTCTCGGAGCGTTCAATCCCCCAGAAGTTCAACCAGATAGAGCACGGCCGATAGTTCGAAGTAGTACTGGGCGAGGCCGTTGAGCCTCTTGCGCTTCCGGCCTCGGGGGACCTCGGCGGCCTCCCGCGCGAACTGGCGGGCCCGCTCCATCGCTCCGAGGGCCGTGAACATCAAGCCTTGAAGTTGCCGGTCGCCTCGGCGAGGAGGCTCTCGAAGGTGACCGAGTCGAGGGATTGGCCGCCCATCGTCTCGTGGTAGCCGCTCATGATGAGCCGGAGGATCTCCGGACCCCCCTGGCCCTTCTCCAGGGCCCGAAGGAGCTGGACGAGCTTCAGGCCCTTCATCATGTGGTTCGCCCCATCCTCGTGGATGAGGAAGAGACTGACACTCAACGGGACCTTGGACTGAGTCTTCTTCGCCATGTTCGTCGTCTCCGCTCCTGTAACGGGCGGGGGAGGGAGCTTTACACTCCGGCTCAGAACGAGAAGCCGTACTCGCGTTCGATTACGGTCCGGACGGACGCCGAGCCGTAGTGGACTCGAACGACGGATCCGATCTTCACGACGATCGCCGGGTCCGGGTGCCGGTCCTGGACCAGCGCCTCACCCTGGGCGAACGTGACGCCGTGGTCGTCGTCCGCGAGGAGGTAGGGGGCCTTCGCCACCGTCTCGGGCGCGAGGGTCGTGTAGGGGACGGTCGGCGCCGTCGGGCCGTACCTACGGGGTCCCCAGGTCCCGAGGGTGCGGAGGCAGGCGGGCGAGTGGGCCCCGGCTCGGAGAGCGTTACTCTCGCAACCAGAACAGCCCTTTGTGACTTCCTTCATGCTGCCACCTTTCCGAGGAGGACTTCGCGTCGCGCGCGGTCCAGGGGGTTCTTCTCCGAGGTTGGGTAGACGAAGACCGAGATCGGCCCCTCGCCTTCCGAGCGCTTCGTGTTCTCTTTCGCCGCGTAGGTCTTCGCGCACTCGACGTCGGCCGGAGAGGCGCGATTCAGCCAGATGCACGCCCTGGCTTCCGAGGCCTTCCGAACGCCGGGGCGGGCCCCGAGGTCGGCCGCGTAGGGCCTCCCGTCGAAGATGACCGTCTCGACCGCCCACGCCACCACGACCGTAACCTTCGAGTCCGACATTCCCGTATCCTCCGCCTATGTAACGGGCGACGGGGACGATCCTACACTCTCCGGCTCCAGCCTACGTCGATTCGTGGATCCTCGCGATTCCGCAGACGATCCGGAGAGCCGAGGTCATCGGCGTAACGGTCACCATGAGGCGACAGGCCTTCCCGGCGACGAGGAGAGCCGCGAACGCCTTCCGGGCTTCCGCCTCGGACGTACCGCGATACGTCTCGGTCCCGTCTTCGCTTCCGCCGAGGTCGACCGCGACCCAGGTACGGGGCTTACTCCAGCCGTCCATCACTCCGCCTCCCGGAAGAGCCTAGGCGCCTGTTTCGCGACGCCGATCACCCCGAGGACAGCCGTGCTCGCGCTCATGAGAGGGCGGGCGTAGACGCCTTCCTGGCGGGCGACGGATCCGCCGTCCCGGGTCCAGTAGGTCGCGTCGACCGCGAAGATCTCTCGGAACTGTCGCTCGGTGACCTGAAGCTCGTTCATCGTCGTCTCCCGTTCCTGTAACGGACGAGGGTCCCGTTCTTACACCTTCGCGGGAGCAAGGTCGGCGAGGGCCTTCCGGCCCGCGTCCGTGAGGCGCCAGACGACCCCGAACCCCTCGTCTCGGGACGTCGCGTAGCCGAGGCGTTCGAGCGCGAGGAACGCCCGCTTGTTCGAGTTCGGGCCCTTCCCGACTTCCGAGTCCCCGAGGAACGTGAAGCTCGAACGCTCCATGATTTCCAGGGCTTTCTTCATCGTCTTGTTCACGACTTCTTCGCCTCGGCCGCCCAACGGGCCTTGTACGCCTTCGCCTTCTCGACGAGGACCGGGTCGGTCGAGGTCGCGATCGTACAATCGATCGCGTGGCCGTCGAAATCGACGCTGCTCTTGAACTTCTTCTTACAGGATTCGCACTTGATAGCCATCGTCGTTCTCCGCCTATGTAACGAGGCTCGACCCCATTCCTACACCTTAGAAACGCGAAACCCGTAAGTACCTGAGTACCTACGGGTTTCGGCCTCTTCTAACGCGGGGAGGTACCGGACGGGGTTCTTGGAGCCGCGTGAACCGTCTGTACGCAGGTCGGACTTCCGGAGGGATCCGACACCCTATCGGGACTAGGCCGCCAGTTTGGTGAGGCCGAAGATGAACGTGCGGTTGTCGCCAACCGTGCGGGACCGAAGCTCGCCCGAGGCGAGAGAGTCCCGGAAGAGGTCGAGGAAGAGGGTCTCCCCGAGACCGGCGCGCTGGGCGAGGCGGGTGATGTCGACGCTCTCGACGTGGCCTTCCACGGCGTCCCAGAGGAAGATGGAGTCGTGGTGCGTAGCGAGGGCGAGGACGAAGCGGGCCATGTTGGTATTCATTTTCTCGGTCTCCGCCTATGTAACGAACGACCCCCCGAGCTTCTACACCCCTCGACGATTTTTCTCGGAGAGTGTAAAGGGGGGACCCTCGTCCGTTACAGGGTCGGAGGATACGAAAATGACGATTGCCGGTACGAAGCTCGAAGTTGCGTTCAAGGCCCTTCGAGCGACGGGCTTCTTCGCCCGAGCGAACTTCCTGTGCTGCAACGGCTGTGCCTGCTCAGACATCGCTACCCGCTTCGAGGAGAAGGCGAAGGAAGCGAAGGCGGCGGGGAAGGAGCCGAAGATCCCGACGGCCTACGTCTTCTACCACCAGCAGGACAACGAGGCCGTGAAGGAGTTCTTCGGGAACGGTCGCCGCTGGAATCGTCGCCAGAACGAGGAGGCCACCCTCTACCTCCGCTACGGCTCGGTCGACCTCGAAGGTCGCGAGGAGAAGGACAGCGAGGAGATCGGCGCCGAGATCTGCGCGGCCCTGAAGAACGCGGGGATCACCTACGAGTGGGACGGCGACTCGGGTAAGTGCATCGAGGTCCTGATCAAGTCGGCCTTCGAGGCGGTCCCTCCCCCGGTCCCGGTCCTTCACGGACGCGACCTCCTCATGGCGACGTTCCTCGATCGCCCGGGCGGCCGGAAGCTCACGAGCGAGCAGTTCCTCGCCGTCTACCTCGCGTGCGACGGGTACGGCGCCGTGAACGAGAAGTTCGCCCGCGCTCAGTGCTTCGATCGGTCCCACGTCCGCGACTCGTCCCCCGAGGCGGTCGATCGCGCGGTCGCCATGATCGAGGCGTTCACGTCGAGCGCCGAGGCGGCGGCGTGAGTCCCGGGATGGGTCGGCACCGCGCCTTCAGCCACGCACGAGACGCGGCGATCGAGGCATCTCGTGCGGGTACCCTCGCCCTGGAGACCGCGGTCGATTCGCGGAAGCTCGAAAGCCGGTACATCCCCTGGGGGATCCACGCGTACGAGTTCGCCGCAAAGCAGCGCCACTACGCGGGTCTCGCCGCCGTCTACACCCTGATCGGACTGCTCGCGAAGGAAGCCTGAGAGATGCGCGAACCGAAGTGCGCGAGAGAGATGGCCGAGGCGGGCGACTACCCGGGCTCGCGCCAGGACCCGGCGATGCAGGCCAAGCTCCCCTACGGGCGGGTGATCACGCCCTGGACGAAGGTCCTCGTGGACGGGGAGATCGAGTGCACGTGGGGCGAGTTCCTCCACTCGAACATCGAGGGGATCTCCGAGGAGGAGATCGAAGACATCCTCAACACCCTCTACTGTCGCGAGACGTATGAGTCCCCGGCGGGCGCGAGCGCGAGCTGGACGGTAGCGTTGCTGACCCCCTGAGATGGACTTCCTGATCCCGAACACGAGCGAACCCGAAGGCCTGGCGAAGTGCCGGCTCTGCGAGGAATCGTTCCATTGGATCGGAGACCACGTCGTCTCGGCCCACTCGCTCGGACTGGCCGACTACCTGGAGAGGTTCCCGGGAGCCGAGACCTGCTCCCTCACCCTGAAGACGAAGTTCGAAGAGACGGCGAAGACCCGTACCCCGGCGAAGTCTCGACCGTCGGTCGGGATCACGTTCGCGGGGATCCCCTTCTCCGTCGACCTTCGAGTCCCGGCGAGCGCGTGCCTCCCGATGCCTGAGCACTACGCGACCCCGAAGGTCGGTCGCCTCGCTCTCGACGTACAGGACGTCGCGGTCTCCCTGAAGCGGTCTCGGTCGATCTGGATCTGGGGGCCTCCCGGAACCGGAAAGGACGCCGTCCTCAGCGCCTGGTGCGCCCAGACGCGACGCCCGAGCCTCCTGTTCACGATCGTCCAGGGAGCGGACGTCACAGCCTGGAAGTACAGCCGCTCCTTCGACGCTGAGGGAACGTCCTGGGAAGAGGGGCGTCTCCTGAAGGCGCTTCGAGACGGCTACCTCGCCCCGAACGGCGAGCGGGTCCCGTACCTGATCGTGTTCTCGGACTTTGATCGCGCGACCCGTCAACAGGCGGAAGAGCTGCGTCAGATTCTGGACTCGATCCAAGGCCGTATCACCGGGCCGACGGGAGAGGTCTGGCCCGTCTTCCCGGGGACGACGATCGTCGCGACGGCGAACACGAGCGGGTCCGGGGACGCGACGGGGCGGTGTATCTCGGCGAATCCGATCGACGCCTCCATCCTCGACCGCTTCGAGCGAAAGATCAAGTTCCACTCGATGCACAAGGAGGATGAAGAGCCGATCCTCCAAGCGAAGTTCCCGAGACTCCACGAGAGCTTCCCGAAGGTGATCGGGGCGATCATGAACGGGACCGAGAAGGTCCGTGAGGCGATCGCAAAAGAGGAAGTCTACTGCGAGTGGTCCCACCGGACCGTCTGCGCTTGGGCGGGGGCGATCGAAGACCTCCTCGTCACCCTCCCGCGCGCCGAGACGAAGGGCCCGAAGCCGAAAGAGACTCCGAGCGGTCTCGTGAAGCGAGGGGCTCGGGTCGTACTGGACGGGCTGCCGGATACGGACACCCGGGACAACGTGAAGAGGATCTTGGATCCGCACATCTCCGGGGGGATGATTGGGGCGGGGAACACCGACCATATCGCCAGCAGCGGGCTGGGGCCTGGGGATTGGTAACCAAAAAGCGTAAGAGTTCAAGCAGTCGTCACCTCCAAGCAGTGTAGGGTTACGACCCTCGCTCGTTTCTCAGAAAAGGAACCCATGTCGAAAACGAAGCTCACCCAAGGCACCACGACCCAGCTCGCGATCCTCACCGTTCTGAAGCGCCTTCGGGAAGCGGGCCCGGTCGAGGTCGCGACGGTCACGGCGGAGATCTTGAAGGACATGGGCCTTCCCGCGAGCGCGAAGGACGAGAAGGAAGTTCGGAACGCCATCAACAACGCGAAGTTCGCGCTGAACGTGGGCGTTCGCGACTGCCTGAAGAGCGAGAAGGGGAAGTGGTCGATCACGGAGATCGGCCTCGCCGCCGTCGAGACGGGCGTGATCCCCCCCGACAAGCGCGGGAAGGACAAGAAGAAGGGGAAGACCGAGGGAGGCGCCCCGAAGGCCGCTCCGAGCGCGAAGAAGGCTTCGAAGAAGTCCGACTCGGCCGCCTCGGAGGGCGACCCAGCCCCACCAGCGCCGGTCGTTCGCCCGAAGCCGCGTCTCTCGATCGTCGGGCCCGCGACGACGGCGGACGAGTCGTGGGTCGAGGATGCGGAGATCCGAACCCTCGTCGTGGCGAACACGCCCTGTTACGGAACCTACAGCGCGGGGGCGACGGAGTGTGGAAAGTGTCCGTTGAGAGGTCACTGCGGGGACTCGCTGGCGAGGATGCTGACGGGGTTGGCCGAGGCGATCTCCGCCGAGGCGAACGGCCGAACCGTGATCCCGGGCTCCCTGATCACGAAGGTCGGGACGGCCGGGGTGAAGGCTCTCTCGTCCGGTCCGCGGAACGCCGCGACGGCGGCGAAGCCTCTCACGATCTACGTGGACGGGGCCGTCTGCGCTCGGAGCGGGGTAGCGATGCCGAAGGGGTCGAAGGCCTACTACGTGAAGGGCGCCGGGAACGTCGCCTTCGAGGCCCTCACCGACGAAGAGCGCGCGATCTTCCCGTACGACCTCGGGCTGGCCGTAACCCCGTAGCCTTCGAGGCCCCATGACGCGGGCGACGGGCGGGCCTAGGAAGCTCGGGGACCGAGAGATCGTCACGGACCCTACTCGGACGATCTCGGAGCGCGTAGCGGCCGGGGCGAGGCTCTGGGACTCGATCAACACGGCGAACGCCGCGCTCGAAGTCCTGAAGACCGACCTCCGGAAGATCGCCTCGAAGTCGGGGGAAGCGGGGACGGTGACGTTCGAGGGGGACGGGCTGACCCGGGCGTTCGTGATCACGCCCCTTCCGGCCCTCTACCTGAAGAAAGGGAAGAACCCGGCTCCGCTGGCGGGGAAGCTCGGGGCGAACTTCGGGAGGATCTTCCGGGAATCGAAGACGTGGGTCGTTCGAGAGAACGCGTCTGCGATCTTCGCCCGTCTCCCGCGGAAGCTCCAGGAAGCTCTCCTCGACGTCCTCGGGGAGGACGCAGGGAAGCCGAGGGTGACGTTCCAGTACGGGGGCGCGGGACTCTCCGACATTTCGAGTGTAGAAAGGGGCCGCTGAGTCGTTACAGACTCGGAGACCACCATGACCCTCGACACCTTGATCACGGTCCTTCAGAGAGCCCGCGCGTCCTCCCCTTTGAAGGGTGAGACGGTCGTGACCCTCTGCCGTAAGGGAAGCGGCGTCCCGAACGCAACGATCGAAGACGTCTTCATCCAGCTCGAAGACGAGGGGGCGCTGGTGGAGATCATCGGGACCTTCGAGGGAGACCCGTCGTGAGCACGCTCGCCACCCCCGCGTTCATCGACTCGGCCGGCCACCTCGAAGCTCGGTTCGAAGACGGCCACGACACGGTGACGGTCGTCCTCAACCACAGCGCGGCCTCGGGGAGGATCCTCGCCTACGCTCCCTACTACAAGTACCGGGCGTGGGAGGACGGTCCGAAGGACCGAGAGACCTACCAGCGTCTCGCGCTGGAGGCGTTCACGAGCGGCCTCGGGAAGATCTCGGCCGATTCCTTCGGGGACCTCTACGCAGTAGTGGGGCTGTGATGGGATACTCGTCCCTCACGAAGACGAACCCGCGGCAATTCGAGGTCGAGATCCTCGGCCACCGTCGCCCCTCCCTCGGGGAGGTCTTCGAGATCGAAGTCGGGCCGCACCGCGTTCGGATCGAAGTCCAGTGCATGGACAAGGCCGGACCGATCGCCCTCGTGGAGAAGACCGACGGGGGCGGAGCCTGCTCCGCGGGGACTCGAAGCCGCGTCATCAGCGACCGGAAGGAAGCGCCCCCGGACGTCGGGATGAGCGAGCACGAACGGAACTGGGAAGACTTCCAGATGGTCCAGGAGAGCGCTCTACTCGAACGCGAGGAGAACCTCGACCTGGAGCTGGACTACCCGGAGGACGTCCTGAAGGACGCCCTCGATCAGGTCGACCCGGACGGAGACCCGTCCTTCGATAGCGACTGGGACGACTAAGGTTGTCTCCGGGGGAGGCCCCATGAGAGTAGTGAAGAGAACCCTCCTCGGCTCCTTCAGCCGAGACACGAAGCTGTCTTTCAACGAGTTCTGTAACCTCGTAGGACGAAACCGAGACGGGGACCCTCCGGCCCTCGCTGAGCGAAAGAAGGGGAGAGGGCTCGGAGCCCGTAAGCGTCGAGCGAGAGAAGCTCGGGCCCTTCGAGCGAAGGCGACCGACCGTCTCCGGGGTCTCCCGAACGGTCACTGGTACCCGCGTCGCACGATACGTGAGTGGTTGGAACGCGTCAGCGCGCCAGCCCTCTAAACCTACAACGGAGTCGTGACAGGTAGTCACGAGCCGGTAACAGCCTATCACGGGGTCCGCTCCTCCAGGGGAGTCGGACCCCACTTTCGTAGAACCGCTTAAAAAACTGTTCGGGGGGGTCCACACCACGCAAATTTGCGAATTCGACCGGTAGTGATTTTCCCACACTCGATTTGAAATCGTTTCAATTACCCGAAAGGAAGTGGGGCTTCGCCCTTTTCCGTTCCCTCATAACACCCCCACCTCGGACCCCCTCAGTTCCGGTATAAATGCCGGCCACGGTTCCCCGAATCGCGTTTCCCTCGAAATTTCGGCGGCCCGTTTTTTCCAGGTCGATTTGGAATGGGGGTCCTCGGCGTAAGGGGCGAATGACCGACACCGGAACCTTCGTCACTGCGCTCCACCCCGAGGCTCTCGCGAACCTGGCCCGGGAGATTCCCGAGAGGCCCTTCCCGGACGAGAACCACGCCCCCTTCCCGAACCTCCGACGGTTCTGGGCCACGGTGGACGCGTTCGAAGACGGGACCTGGTCCTTGGACATGTACGACCTGAAGGACGGGCTCGGGTACTTCGCTACGTACACGCCCGGGTCTCCGGGGACGACCGAGGTCGGGAAGCTTCGAGTCGGGGGGACGGTCGCCATCTACGTCTGGGGAGAGGACGAAGACTCTCGGGTCCATTACGTCGCCCTGGCCACGAAGGTCGAGGCTCCCCTCCAGCTCTCTTTCGAGGAGTGGTGCGAGCACATCTCCGAGCAGTACCACTCCTTCCACCCCCCGGCCGGCCCCCTCTCCTTCGAGGACTTCGTGAAGACCCTCCAGAAGAAGCTCTCCTCATGAAGGACGAGACGAACACGGAGGAGCGGGCTTTCTGGCGGGACACGTACCTCGCCTACATGCGTATTCTCGCGAATGGTCACCCCTACATGAGCGGGGCCGGGACACCTCGAACGGCAGAGGAGGTAGCCGACGAGGCCCTCGCCGAGTACCGAACCCGGTTTAGCCGGTAAGCTCTCTCCATGGACGCGAAGTGCAGGGCTCCCGAGTACGTCCCGAACTTCGACTTGGTAGACGAGTCGACCGCTCGGACCATCATGACAAACATCCGGAACGCCGGAGTCGAGGCGATGTACTTCCGCCGGTACGACTCGTACTCGACCTTCTTCGGTCGAACTCAGTATCCCAACTTCATCGAGCCGAGCTACGTCGTAGATCCCGCTTACAAGGTCGCGCCGTGAACGAGCCGGACCAATATGGCCTGAAGCTCGCGGAACTCGAAAAGAAGTGCTCCGAGGCTCGGGCCGAGTTCTATCGAGCCCAGGACAAGAAGTCGGCTGCCTTCGTAGAGGAGTCGCTTTTCCGATGGGCTCGCGCGTACAAGACCGAACCTCCGGTCGGAACCCGCGTTCGTCACGTCGAGACTCGAAGGACCGGAGTCGTGGAGAGACCTACCCAAAACGAAGCCGAGCGGCTCGCCGGGGTCCCGGCCGGAGATCGAGTCGGGGTCGCGTGGGACGAAGGGTTTTCGGCCGAGGTGACCTGGTTCTGGCTCGAACCCGCGTAGGGTCGAGGCATGGCGTTTCCGTCTCTGTGCCGAAAGCTGATCCCCTCTTCTCCCGGGGTCCTCACCTTCTTCGAGGACTATTGCGAGCTGGAGGCGGGTCACGAAGGGAAGTGTCGGTTCCTTTCGTCTGAGGAGCGGGAGAAGCTCCGGGCGCAATACGACGCGGACAACAAGCGGTAGGGTCGGGGATGTCCATGTCTGACCTTCCCGAGTCTCTCGTCAGTCTTCGTAAACTGATCGACTTCGCCCGAGGGGAAGACCAGGCGAAGGTCGCTGCGGGGAATCCGGATCCGCTGAAGGCCACGGTGACGATCTCCCTCGATCTTGCCTATGGGCTGCTCGACGCGGGAGAGAACCTCCTTCGGTTGGAGAAGGCTCTCCAGGCGAAGCGGGACGCTGACCACTTGATCGACAAGATCCTCCCCCGACACCCCCGGACTAGGTAAGCCATGTCGCACGAAGAAGAGTGGGACGTTCCCTGTCACTGTGTATGTCACGTCCGTCCCGGCGTTCTCCACGTCACGCCCTGCTGTCACGCTCCCTCCTTCACGGCTCTCGAAGAGGGCCTCGTGGAAGACGCCGAACGACAGCGAGAGATCACGAAGGAGTGGTCGGTGACAGACGGGGACGGGCTCGACACCGGTCGGCTCCCGAAGAGGGCCTCGTGGAAGACGCCGAACGACAGCGAGAGATCACGAAGGAGTGGTCGGTGACAGACGGGGACGGGCTCGACACCGGTCGGCTCCCGAACTGCTCATGAGGAGCTTCAACTCGGACTACCCTCCCGGCGTTCCTCGCGTTCCCGGCTACTACTGGCGGAAGCGAACCGCGGGTCTCTGGAAGGACACCCAGATCGTCCGCGTCGCCTACGAGCACGAAGGCTTCGAGAACGACAAGGACTACCCGGGGCGTCTTTTCATCTGGGAGACCGGCGGGGATTCTCCCGACGTCGTAGACCCCGAGGACCGGACGACCCTCTGGAGCGAACCGCTCGTCCCTCCTCAGAATTGGTAGTGTAGGGTTCCGCCTCTCGTTCGTTAGAGGGGCGTATGAGCCACGCGATCTTCACCCGTACCTCCGACGGCCACACCGTCTCCGTCCACGCCCTCGGGACCTGGAACAAGGAGACCGCCCTTCGTCGGGCTCGGGAGTTGAACCTTCCTCTCGGGACCTACCGGGTCGCGCCGACCGATCGCGGGGCTTCCTCGTTCGTCTTCGAGGTCGAGACGTACCAGGAGATCTCCGAGGGAGAGGGCCAGTGGTCCCCCATCCACGCCGAGGTACTTTCGAGAAACTCTCGGGAAGTGACCCTTCGGATCCTCGCCCCCTTCTCGGGCCGGAACGCCGAGTACCGCCGGGGGGCGACCGTGAAGCTCCTCGCCGAGCACTACCGCGAAAAGCCGTAGGACGCCCCGAGAGGCGTCGACCCGTCCGGACGTCCGGACCCCTGGCTGGAGCCGGGAAACCGCCCTACGGAGCCTCCTAGAGCCTCCGGGAAAGAGTAACGACCAAGATGGAATCTGGGAACGGAAGTCGCGGGAACGTGTTCGTGCACAAGTGCTACTTGATTCTGGAGTTCGATATCCGAAAGGTCACCGACTCGGAACCGACGACTCCCTTTCGGTCTTCAGAGAAACCGAGGGCCGCGACCGCGGAGCCGGACCCCAACGGATTCGTGTTCCAGCGCTTCACCCTTCGCAGCTCGTCCTCGTGGGACGGCCATACCCACCGGAAGGTGGCCTCGACGACCTTCTTCGTGACGGAGGCGGACTCGTACCAGGCCGCCCAAGATCGGATGGTCGAGGCGGCGAAGTACCTCGCCCCGCTGATGAAGGACAGCCTCTGGCCTTCGATCTTCGAGTGGATGAAGAAGCAGGGATTGATCGAGGAGTAAGTCCAACATGCCCCGAGCCCGAGTAATCCGACGCGCCAGTACGATGCGGGACGGCCGTACGGACGCGAAGTACCTCGACGGGTCTCGGATCGAGTACACGGCTCGTCGGTGCGGTCACGTCTACGTGATCGACCACTCGAAGGGGAAAGCTCCCGGAGGCGCTTGGACTCCAGGAATGGCCTCTCATCTCGCGAAACGATGGGCTCATGGCGGCTGTATCGCCGTCTGCCCGGTCTGCGTGAAGGAAGGAAAGCGATGACGACGGATACGAAGGCGGAGGAGGATTGGGGTCATCGGTTCTCCAAAGAGATGGACCTCGATGAATTGGCCGTTCTTTCCTCGAAGATCAGCCAACGTCTCGCCCGGGGCGAGATCTCCGAATTGGAGATCCATTCCATCTACCGAGAAGCCCTCTCGGTCTTCCATCAGCTCTCGAAGGACGACGAGAACTACGGGCTCCTGAACGCTCTCTTGGACGTTCTCCTCGGGGCCTCGTCCGCTCTGGCCGAAGAGGAAGAAGAGAAGGCACGGAAGAATCTGAAGCCCGCTTCGCCGAAGTGGGACGAGAAGACCCGAGCGGTGGCGGACGCCCTGGTGCGCCGGTTCTCCGACGACAACCTCGATCTCCGGGGACTGATCCAGCTCTCTTCCGAACTCAGCCACTTCCTCGCCCGACGTCAGCTCCCGGTGGAAGGGATCGCCCTGATCCTCCACGCTGCGAACCGGGCCCATCCGAAGTCTCTGAAAGAGTCGGAGAGCGAGTACCTCCGGGCGCTCGTGGACATCCTCTCTGGGGCTCTGTCGGCCATGATCGACGACGGCGAGAAGGAGCTGGCGGCGGAGATGAAGGCCAACCCCTCGAAGTTCCACGAGGCCTTCGTTCGGAGGTTCTTCTCTCGGTTGAAGTGGACCGACGACTGCCAGGGCAAGAAGGACTACGACGGGGAGATCTTGACCCTCTCCTCGCGCTACTGGCCTCGGGGCGGCGGCTACCACGTCAGCACCGGTGGAGGTCCTTGGGAGGGGAACGAGACCCGTCCGGAGATAAAGCCTTCGGCCGTCTCTTCGATCCTCCTCTTCGGGGAGAGTCTCGTTGGGAAGGACTTCGAAGGGGAGACCCAGGAGGAAGTCCAGCGGGCCGTCGAGGCTTGGGTGGAGAAGACGATCACTTCGCTCGTCGACCATCTCCGCTCCTGGAAGGAACCGACCCCGTGAAGTACCTCCTCCGGACGCCGAACGGGTGGCTCGGGTTCGACTACGTCTACGAGCACCCGACGACCGGGGCTCGGTTCGAGATCGAGACCCGCCACATCCCTCACCGGGACTCCGTCGGCCAGTTCGAGAACTTCACGGAGGGCGGGGCCGAGACGTGGAGTCGGGCGAAGGGCTCCGAGAAGAACGCGGGCGTGTTCTCGTCTCCAGATCCGAAGTGGAGCGAGGCTCGGGTCGAGCGGGACCGGATCGCGAGCGGAGGCCTCCCCGCGGTCCACGATTCGATCGGGGACGAGTTCGTCGTGGGGATGCACCGGGCGGCTCTCCTCGACACCCACGAGGAGAGGACCGCGGCATGAACGATTTCGAGAAGCCCAAAGGCGAGCCGGGGTCCCCTCCCGTTCTCCACACCCCGGCCGAGGAAGCTCTCTGGGCCGAGATCTTCTCGCGGACTCTCGCCGCTTTGCTGGCGAACAACAATCCCTACGCGGAGTCGATGGCTCAGCGCTACACGGACCGGGCGGTCTGTGCGATCTTCGAGAGGCGCCAGAAGATCGACTACACGACGCCGCCCGATGAAGTGTAGCGCCAAGGCTGAGATCTCGAAGCCGTTGGTGCGGGGTCCGTACTTCCGACCTTGCCCCAACTCCGCGAAGGTCGAGCGAGACGGGAAGCCCTACTGCGGGGTCCACGACCCGGAGCGACTCGCCGGGATACGGCGCCTCGCGAAACGACGTTGGTACATGAAGCGTGGACTTCCCGTCCCGGAGTAAAGGCTCCTATGAATCTTGAACCGGATCATGTCAGGAAGTACGGGCTCGCTGCCCAAGCGGTGGTATGTAGCGAGAACACCTACATCCTGGTCGCGCTAGACCCAAACGTGAGCGCCCCCTTAGGCTTGGGGGATACGCTGGTGATCGAATTGAACGGTTGGGTGAAGCCCCGTCGTTCGATCACCTTTTCGAGAGGCCTCTCGGACGGAGAAGTCTTCGACGCACTTCTCCGTCGGATGGGAGAGGGGACCGTCTTGGAAGACCTGATGGCTCTCTGTAAGGCCATCCTTCATTTCGAGGCCACCGCCTCCTACAGGGCGGGATGATGGTCACTTGGAAGTTCGCGGGCGCCGAGTCGGACGAGGCTGGGTGGTGGACGATGAAGGTCGGCCTGAACCCGGACGGGACGCGTGTGGTCGAGAAGGTTCGGTTCTTCCCCCACTCCCGTCTCTCCCCCGGTTCGGCTCGATTCGCGGCTCACTGCGCCGCCTTCGATCTCGCCGAGAAGGAAGGGCTCCAGCGATTGGAAACGCCCGGAGAGGTGTAAGGTTGGTATGCTCGATACGTCGTTCCACGAGAGTCCCGAGGGCTTCAAGTTCACCGTCGAAGTCCCGGCCCGAGTCGTCCACGTCTCTCGGAGCCGAGACCCTGGTGCCCGACTCCGGGTTCGGTTCGAAACACCGGTGATGTTCCCCGAACCGCCTCCCGAGCGGAAGGGCCTGATCAAGCGTTTCTCTTCGCGTATCGAGGGCTTCCTCGACGAGAACATGGTGAGAGATCTCGCAGAAGCGGCTCGCCGTTGGCCGATGGATCCGGCGGTCGGTCTCTGGTACGCGATCGCGAAGGTCTACGTCGAGATCGACGTCCTGAAGGCGCGCTTCGAGAACGACAGCGATCGAATCTACAGCGACCGCATCCTCGGGTTCCGCTCTCCCTCGGAGTGGGACCTCTCACTCTTCGATCCGAAAGACGTCCCGTGAAGAAGATCGAAACGAAAGCCCCGGACCCGAACTGCCCCAAGTGCAAGGGCTCGGGTCTCTCCCCGCTGAAGTCGATGCCCTCGGTTTCGGCGAACTGTTCCTGTACGATCGTTCTTCCTCCGAAGCCCTCGACCGAAGAGGTCTTGGACCTGGCTCGAAAGATCGGTGAGGCCGGGGACTTCGAGATGGCCGAGGCGAGTGAGCTGGAAGGGCTCGCGACCGAGGCGGATCAGATCTGCGATGCTCTCGAAGAGATCTTGAGTATCCGAATCTCCTTCCTCTCCGACGAGTCGAGCTTCAGCGACTTCCGGCCTCGGGAAGGAACCGCGGAGGACTACTACCAGAAGATCTCCGCGAAGCTCGGAGTCCCCATCGGTCCCTCGGACTCGGTGGTCGAGGTCGCCCGTCGCCTCCAGAAGGCGAAGCTGATCTGATGTCTCGCAAGTTCGAGGTTGGTGACCTGGTCGAGGAGTCTGGAGAGGGTCGCGGACGCTTCTGGCGTATCGCCTTCGTCTCCGACGAAGCCGGGTTCCTGATTCTGGCGAACGGTTCGGGGTACTCGGTCGGTTGGAAGCCGTTCTCGAAGATGACCCTCGCTACCGACGCCCTGAAGGGACGGATCATGGAGCTGGAGGCTCAGCTTCGCGGCGCTCGGAACGAGCTTCGAGCGATCGAGAAGAACCCCACCGGATACACCCAGCCCAAGAAACGGAAGCTCGTCCAAGAGTAGCCCAATGCCTCAGGTCTTGAAGAACGGTCTCGCGAAGCCGAAGCTCTACGCTACGGTGACTTGCCACAATTGCAAGTCGGTGATCAAGTTTGAACGCGAGGAAGTCCAAGACCGAAACCACGTGGACTGTCCAGTGTGCAAGGCCTATCTTTCCTCGTACATGGACCCCTGGCTTCCGGAAGAACCGTCGAAGACCGAATGACCGCTGCGCTCCGACTTCGGATCGGGAACAAGCCCGGGTTCAGTCTCCGAGTGAAGGCGCCTACGCTGACTCGTCTCGGAGGGATGAGCCGCATCTTGGACGTCGAGGTCGCGGAGTTCCGGAAGGTCGCGGTCTACTTCTCGTTCCCGTCGGGGGAGCGGATGTTCGTACTGGAGCCGGGTCCCTTCGCTCGCTTCGGCAACAACGTGTTCTACGTCGAGGGGAACTTCACCGTCGTCGAGAAGATCAACAACTCACGTGCCGCCAACGACGCGTTCGCTCAATTCGTTCCGGAGTAAGGGAAGGATGACTTCCCAAGACGAGACAAAAGGCTCCGGCTCTGTGTGCGGGGCGCAGATGGGCGGGAACGGGGTCTGTCGCCTTCGCGACGACCACCCAGGTCCGTGTACCTCCAGCGAGCCTCCGGACCGTCCGGTCCAGCCTACAACAGTCGCCCCCGCCCGAGTTCTTTCGACCCGAGAGGAGAGGATCGCAAGGTACGCGACGATGGACCCGCTCTACCTCGCTCGCCTTCTCGTTGGGCGAGAGGACGCAGAGGCCGAGGAAAGTCCGTACCACGGGCCGAATCCCTTCTCGACGAACCCGGACTGCACCCCGCCCAATCCTTGCGGGGAGTGCTGGGAGTGCAACCACGACATCCTTCCGCCCCCGGGCGCCGAGCCCTGGGTTCGAAATTGGGGACCACGATGATCGTCTCCGAAGTCTCCGACCTCTACGATCCGTCGTGTTCGCTCGACGCGAACCACCAGCACCTGAAGCATGTCTTCGAGGGGTACCGAGCCTTCGGGCTCGGAGAACCGAAGAGCGCCAACCCCTACTCGAAGGGAAGTCCTCGGTGGGCCTCGTGGGACGGGGGTTGGCGGTTCGCAGAAGCCGATCAGAAAGGGAAGCACCAATGAGTCACGTAGTGACAACGAGTCGCGTACATCGTTCGGGGGACATCCCCATCGTGAGGAAGACGATCGCAGTCGAGGTTCCGGCGGACTTCGAGATCGACGAGGAGGCGGTCGAGTGGATCGAGCACATCATCGAGCGCGCCGGTCGGCGCGGCTCGGGCCTCGAAGACGCCGAGGCGGCCGTGATGCAGATCTCGAACCGGAAGGCAGAGACCGACGGGGTAAAGCGAGCGGTGAGGTTCGTTCGCGATCTCTCGGGGAAGGCCTACGCTGAGGGCGACGACACGAAGGCTCGAACCCTCCGTTCCGTCTCCGATAGTCTCGCCCCGCTCGTCGCCGAGATGGAGAAGGCCACCGCCGAGTACGAAGATCTCTTCATGACCCGCTACCAACAGGAAGTTCGCGAGCGGAGGAAGGCGAAGCTATGAGCTGGAGTCCGAAAGACCTACAGCTCCCCTCGGACGAGGTCGGGCTTCGTCGAACCCTCCGCAACAGCCTCCGCTTCCGACAGCGGTACGAGCGAGGGACGATGGGGTGGGCCTCCTCGTTCATCGTCGCTCGCGAGTGCATCCGGCGGATCCGACTCCTCGTGAACTAGGACGATCTCTTCTGGTTCGAGTACCACTTCTGAAGTCGGTACTCCGAGAGGTCTATGACCTTCGCCGGGACAGCTTCGAAGGGCTCCTCGAAGGCCTTGTGCAAGAGGGCCATCGCGATCCTCCCGTTGGCCTTCGAGCGAGCCGTCGAGATACAGACGTAGGCGTCGCAGTCCCGACACTTGGCGTGACCCTCTGGGCAGGGCCCACGAGCTACGTGAGTCTCACAGTAGCTCTGGCTTCCCCCGAAAGGGACGAGGGAAAACTTCCGGCATTGATCACAGGGAGGGAGGCTCATCTCTCGACTTTACGAGGGTGTAACGAAGGAACCCTCGCCCGTTACACCTACATGAGAACGAATCTAATCCAAGAGTATGTGGAGGCCGAGATCGAGGTTCGAAAGGCCTCGGACCGACTTCGCGTTCTTCGAACGTCCCTCACTCCCCAGGAACAGGACGCGGGCCTCGCCGAGGCTATCCGCCGCTACCTCGCCCTCAAGGTCGAGGAGGAGAAGGCCGCGAAAACCGAAGATCCCGGAGGAGTGTAAGAACGAGACCCTCGTTCGTTACACCCCCGAGGAGACGTCCCATGACGAAGAACGAAGTTCTGGAAGCTCTGACCGCCGCGAAGAACGCCCCCTATGTTGCGGGCTCGATCTCGGGTTGCGGTCGCGCCTACGTGTGCATCACCAGCTCGAACGATCGTTCGGTCGTGAACGCGGTCGCGACGGCCTGTCGTCAGCTCGGCCTCCTCTTCGAGCGGAAGGGCCACTACGGCACCGGTAAGAACTCCATCTACATCGGCTACGACAACGCGGACGGCCGGGCTCTCGCTCGGAGCAAGGTGTTCGCGAAGGTCCTCTCGGATCGGGGAATCCCCGCGTACGACGACGCCGTGAGCGATTGACCCACAACGAAAAGAAGGACCTACCCACATGATCGAACGAAAGCCCGTCGAACTCCCCGCCCTCTCGAAGAAGGCCCTGGAAGAACAGAAGTTCTCCCGCATCAACGGAGCCGTTCTTACCCTCCGCGCCTCGGGCCACGAGGTGAGGACGGTGGACTACACGACCGGCGAGATCTCCTTCATCGTCCGCGAGATGGACGAGATCATGGAGAAGATCCACGAGGAGATCCGACTCAACCGCAGGATCGAAGCGATCAAGCTCTACCGCGAGCACTACAACGTCGACCTCTCCGAGGCGAAGCGCGTGATCGACCAGATCGGCGGGCTCCGGAAGTGAGCTTCTTCGTTCGCCTTCGCTTCCGCCTGAAGGCGTGGCTTCTCGGGTGGGACGTTCCCCCGGGCGAGTTCTCGCGCCCGATCGGCCCGCTTCGCGACTCTCGGGTCTGGGTCTGTACCAACTGCGAAGACCGTTCCCCGCCGTTCGCCTGCCACAAGTGCGGAAGCTCCTTCTGAACCGGGAAGGTGTAGAGACCATGATGTCGCCCGTTACCTCTTCGGAGGAAAAGACCATGACCAAAGCCATTTCCCGCGAGGAAGCCGAGAACAACCGCGAGCGCGCCGCGCGTTCGGCCTTCTACTCGGGGCTGTTCGAGACGATTCGGAAGAAGGGCTCGGTCGCGAGCTTCTCGTCGTCCGACTCGATCCTCGTGAATGGAATCTCGATTCCTCTGGGGGTGTACCCGGTCATGGAGGGTGGCGGTTCGTTCTTCGTCGGTGGCTGGACCGGGACGCACCAGGCGACCCTTCGCGGCGTCGACAACGGTCGAGGGAAGAGCGCCAACAAGGTGTGGCGCACTCGGAAGGACGGATGGCGGTTCGATGAGATCGCCGATTGGGTGATCGCTCGGGCCGGGCTGGTCGCTCAGGCGCGGACGCGCGAGAAGGAAGCTCGGGAGAGCGCGGACGAGATCGCCTCGAACCCCGAGTGGACAGTGCTCGTGAAGAAGGCTCGCCTCATGAACGTCACCCCCTACCTCTCGCTGGGGAAGGTGAAGTTCACGGTCGAAGGTCTTTCGCTCGAACAGGCGAAGGTCGTGATCGAGGCGCTCTCAACGGTCGTCCCCTCGGACGGCTTCGAGGAGATGACGTGAACCCGCGCTACCTCGCCTACTGTCTCGCTCACGCTCGTACTCCCGATGAGATGAGAGAGGCCGATAGCGAGGACTGGCCTGGCGGTAAGATGACCGGCTTTATCTTGTGGATGAGCCGGCGCTGGTCTCAGTGGGCGAAGCTCCGCGGCTACAACGTCGAACCCGCGAGCGTGCACCGCACCGTCCTCACCAACGCCCATCACGCCGACTTCGACGCGTGGCTCGCGACGTTCGCCGCTGACGAGGCGAAGCACGGGCCTCGAAGCTCGTCCGTTACGACGTGACGCTATCCTCGGGAGGCCTTCAGCTCCGCCAGGTGTCGCTCGGCCGACTCCAGGAAGGGGCCGGAGACGCCCTTCCGCTTCAGCTCAGAGATCGCCTTCTTCGCTCGGTCGATCGCGCCACTGATGGCGATCCGAGGGTCTACGTTTCGCCGGAAGGGGGACGCGTGAACCCTCTCCACGGACTTCGTGCAGTGGAACCCCCCGCACTTCGAACAGAAGTAGGAGCGTTGCCCGAACTTCGCGGCGATCCTTCCCGCCTCGTGCTCCTCGAACCGCGCCTTTGAGTCGCAAGACTTCCAGGTCATCGTCGAAAACTCCGTCTGACTGTTACTACTCCTAGGGCCTCTACCAGGCCCGTCTACGGCCTCGAAACCGAAACGGGCTCCCGGAGCCCTGAAGACGCCCGAGCCCTCCTAGGGCTGTCCTGAGCGTAAGGAATGTATGATTCGCAACACCATCCGCGGGGACATCTTTCGTTCGGACGCGAAGCACATCGCCTTCGCCATCAACTGCGAAGGAACGAACGGGGCCGGCGTCGCCGGGGCGGTCGCTCGGATCTGGCCTGACATCCAGTACACCGGGCCCCTCCCTCTCGGAACGGTGGTCGTGGGGAAGGATCGCGATCCCCGGAATCCCGGACGGGTGTTCTACGGGCTCGTGGTCCACGGGCTCGGAGACGTCGGGTGGTCCCGGGCTCCGGAGATGGTCACGAAGTGCCTCGACCTTCTCGACGTTCCGAACGACGAACCGATCGCCTGCGTGTTCATGGGAACCGGTCCGGTCGGGCAGATGATGGGGGCGGATCCCGAGGCGATTCGTCGAGGGATCGAAGCGTCGGTGAAGACGATCGACCTCTACTCCCTCTGACGAGGGGTAAAGCTTCCTCATGGACGACGATCGCGATCCAACCCCCGAAGAACTCGACGCTGCCGCGAGGTTCATGGTGGATCGCCCTGGTCACGCCTTCGTCGTACACTCGGCCGGGGTCGAAGAGGTTCACGGGATCGTCTCCAACCATCCTGGAGCCGTCCACAAGTCCGTGAGACACCCGGGGAGGAACGGGGAGCACGCGCTCGGGAAGGCGATCGTGTCCGCCGCGAAGTCCTTGGGGTGGACCTTCGACCCGAAGGAGACGAAGCCATGATCGTGAAGGTACTGGGGCTGGCTGAAGGCGAATGCCTTCAACGACAGGCGGAAACGCTCGACTTGTGGGAAACCCCGGCCAAGCTCCGGAAGATGGCGCGGGTACTGGCGAACCGGTACCTGGGCCTCTGGCACAACGTCGATACCGTTGCGATCCGTCGGGACGACGACCACAAGATGATCGCGAGGGTGAAAAGGAAGAAGAGCTAGGATGACCGACGAATTGGTAAGGTCCTGGAGGGAGAGAGCGAAGGCTATCCGCGAGGTGAACGCGGAACTTCCCTCGGACGCCTCGACACGAGAGGCGCTCGCCATCGCCGAGACCCTGACCTCATGCGCGAGAGATCTCGAAGAGGTCCTCAACCCACCGGCTCGTAGACCCTTCGCTCCGTCCACTCCGGCGCTCGTCGAGGCTATCGAGGCCGGGAACTTCGTCCGAGTCAGCGGCGAGGTCGAGTGTGTCGTCTGCAACAAGGTCTACTTCGATCATCCTCGGATCGAAGGGTACACATGGCTGTCGCTCCTCTGCGACGACCGGATCGTGAAGCTCTGATGAAGTTCTTCCAGACCGTGATGGAGATCCGAAGCCGAGCCGGGGTCCTCCACTTCCGTCGGTTCGCGATCTTCCAGTTCAGTTGGATCGCCCTCTACATCCACACGATCTTCCAACCCGACCGCGACGATCACCTCCACAGTCACCCCTGGAACTTCTTCACCGTCGTCCTTCGGGGCTCCTACATGGCGCTCGGGCGAAGAGGACGGGAGATGAAGGAGCCCGGTTCGATCTCGTGGATGACCCGAGCAGGCTTCCACAAGATCGAGGAGATCATCCACGGCCCGGTGACGACGCTCTTCCTCACCGTAGGACGTCCGCAGACCTGGTATTACCTCGTGGACGGGGTAAGGATTGATTCGGACACCTACCGGAAGATCAAGAAGAGGGACCCATGAGAATCGAGGGAGGCCGCAGGGCCGGTCGGACCACCACCAGTCTCCTCCTCTGCGTAGATCTCCTCCTCCAGGGAAGGTCGGTCGTCTACGTCGTCCCGAACGCCAGTTCGATTCGATCTGCGAAGGCCTTGGCCCAGAGCGTCCTGTACAACTCGGGGCGAAAGGCTGACCGAACGTCCAACGACGAGATCTGGGTCGGAGACGCGTGCCTCAGCTTCTGCGTCACCAATTCTCTCCCCCGGTCTCTCGCGGGTCGAAGCGATGAGGTGATCGTACCCGACCACTTCGCCTTCGAAGACCTCTTCAATCGCTCGGAAGATCTCCGATCTCAAGTCCCCGAGCTGAAGGGGGAGATACGAAAGCTCCGCGAGTCTCTCGCCGAGGAAAGAGCCCGTACATCCCTCGCTTGGATCCGTACCCGGAGATTGGAGGAGGAGCTTCTGAACTCCATCCCGAAGTCTGACGTCTCGAAGATCTTCAAAATCTTCGAGACGTCCCTCTCGTCGCTCTCATCCTTCTCGAAAGAGATGGTCAAGGCGATTCGGAAGATCCGGAAGAAGTTGGACGTGTCTCCCCAGGAGTAAGGGGATCCATGGCCCATCACCGAGGTCCTTCAGATACCGAGATCCTCGACGGCTGGATCAAGGACAGTCCGCTCACCCCTCAGTTGAAGAGCTGGGCGACGCGAATCGATGGGGCGGCGAGGACGCTTCCCCTCTTCTGCTCGGCTCACCAGTTCGGGTGCCCAGCCGAGTGCCACATCTCCGGATTCCAATCCGTCATGAACCGAGCGGGAGACCCGCCCTCTCTTTCGGCCCTTCTAGCCGAACGGTACGGTCTGACGCAGGAGGGGTCGGAAGATCTCCTTCGAGGTCTCGACGCCATCCGGAAGCCGAAGAGCCCCTGATGCCCCCGAAGAAGAAGCTGGTCAACCTACCGTCGACCCCGCCGCCGGTTCGATCGCCTGAGTTCATGAAGGCGAACGAGCAGTACATCATCGCGGGCGCCCAGGCGGAGGCTCTTCGCAATTCGGTCCGTACTGCCTTGATCATGGCTGGATTGGATACGACTCCGGAGGCAGTCGCCTATCTATCCAAGAAGATGGTCGAGAAGGAGAGGGTCTCCCTCCTCGACGAGATCGAAGGAATGAGGGGGCAGGCGAAGAGAGTCTTCCGATGAGCGAAGAAGTACCAAGAAGGATCACCAAGCAAGTCCTCATCGTCCGGAAGGACCTCAACATGAGGAAGGGGAAGATCGCCTCCCAGAGCGCACACGCGTCCCTGAAGGTCTTCCTCGACATGATGGTCGAGGAACCTTGCGGACCTTCGGACTGCATCCGCGTCCTCACCTACGAGAAGGGCTCGGCCTTCCAGGATTGGTTGAACGGAGCCTTCACGAAGATCACCGTCTCGGTCGATTCGGAAGCTGCGCTCCTAGATCTGGCAGAGAGAGCGAAGACCGCCGGAGTTCCTTCCGCTCTCATTCAGGACAGCGGTCGAACCGAGTTCCACGGAGTCCCAACATACACGGTTCTCGCGATCGGGCCCGCCTGGTCGGATCAGATCGACCCTCTCACCGGCGGCCTCCCGCTACTCTGATGCTGCTTCGAATCATAGACCCCATCGACCGCACTCTGGTCGCTTGGATCCGAATCGACCAGGATGGGGTCGATTACGGAGGAGGGCTCGCGACTGCCTTCCACTACTGGACGACTCGGGGGATTCACGAGTGGATCGATCTGGATACGGATCCCCAACCTAGGACCACGAAGATCCACGAGCCGGAGTTCCTCCCTCGGCTCGCTTCGTACATCCGGAGGCAGAGCGAGTTCATCTGCCTGTTGGAGGAGACGGATGCCTAGGCGCTACAACGTACGTCTCGGCATCCTGCTCGTTTCGAGCGGGTTGTTCGGTATGGCCTGCCTCTCTCTTCGGTACTTGCCGGAGGAGGTCCAACAGTCTGTCTATCGCTTCGTCTCTTCGCTCGACGCGTATCTCTGCCCAGCGGCCACCGTCGTATGGTCGGTCTGGATCATCCGCCTCGGGGTGAGGATGATTCGGAAAGGGACCTCAGAATGAGTATCGCAACGCAGAGGGCGAAGGCCATGGTTCGGTCGCGCGGAGGGGTCGTTTCGGCCGACCAGCTGAAGGACCTCATGGATGCCGGGCTTCAGCCCTCGGTCGCCCGACCGCCTCGGCAGACGCTCGACGCCCGGAGCTTCACCGAGGGGATGCAGGAGCAGATCCGTATCGCTTGGGAAGCGAAGAACTACGGACAGGCCGCCTACATCCTCTTCATCTGGTTGAAGATGTGTCCGGTTCCAGTACCCGAGGCGAAGCCCGAAGTCGCGTAAGGTCTCCCCACGGGAGAGCGCTATGACGAAAAAAGGCTTCAGCTACATCGGGATGATTCTGGATCGTTCGGGGTCGATGGACTCCATTCGGAAGGATGTGATCGGAGGGGTGAGGACCTTCATCTCGGACCAGAAGAAGGTTCCGGGGAAGGCCGTCATGAGCCTCTATCAGTTCGACGACAAGTACCAGGTCGACTACGAGGCCGTGGACATCCAGAGCGTTCCGGAGTTCACGGAGGAGAGCTTCATTCCCCGAGGGTCCACGGCACTCCTCGATGCCGTGGGTCGTACGACGGTGGGGATCGGCGCGGCGATCGCGAAGATGCCCGAGGAGGAGCGTCCGGATCAGGTCCTTCTCGTCATCTTCACGGATGGGGCGGAGAACCACAGCACCGAGTACACGATCGAGAGAATCCGAGAGATGCTCAAGATCCAGCAGGAAGTGTACAAGTGGAAGGTTCTCTTCCTCGGAGCCAACATCGACGCCGTCTCGACCGGCGCGAAGTACGGCATGAAGGGCATGAACTTCTCCGGGGCGTCTGGAAGCCAGGGGATGCTCCGGTCGATGAAGGCGGCCTCCGCCTACGTCGGGTCCAGCCGTCTCGGAGACTCGAAGACAGCCAATGCGATCTACGCGTCGAACGACGCCAACGACTCGGTGGTGAGGTCGGCTACCGAAGCCTTCGACAACCAGCTCAAGAACGAGCCGGCCGAGAAGTCCGACGACTCTTCCAAGACCCCCTGAGGAGGGAACCGTGAACGCTTTCGGGGAAGAGGATGATCTCGACGGTCCCGCCGATCAATGCGGGAACGTCGAGGGTACGAATGTCGTCTGTTGTCTGAGGCCCGGCCACTCCGGGTCCCACATGCAGATAACGATTGGTACCGAAGAGATTGGAGTCGAGTCCGAGGTCTCTCGCCTCACCAACGAGTTGAAGACCGCCTACGTAGCGCTCGAAGCCTATCAATCGATGACCATGGAGCAGAGGGTCGCCGCGGTAAGCCGTCTCGTCGAGAAGAACCTCATCTCCGTGAACCAAGCTCTCGGGCTCTCCCAACTGATCCGAGAACGGAACGTCTTCCTTCAGAGGCTTCTCCTTTTGAAGGCAGAGGCGAGGGCGGTTGTAGAGACCAACTCGGACGAGCCCGACGTAGGGCGAATCCTTCAAGGTCGGATCCGCGTTCGTGAACTCCTTCGTCCCGGACCCGAGGACAAAGCCGAGAGGGAGAAGCCCGACGAGATCCCGGAGGTCCAACACATCCCACCTTCGGCCGCCGAGGCGGTCGCGAACGCCGAGAAAGCCGTAGCCCTGGCAGCCCTCGCCGAAGCCGACGCTCGCGATGAGTTGGCGAAAGCGAACGGGGCCGGGACTCAGATCGGAAGCGCCCTCTATCTCATCTCCAAGGCGAAGCTCGCTCGGATCCAAGCCGTCAACGCCTTGAGGGAGTTGCGAGACGGCTACCGTTGACCAAGACGGAAAAGTGAAGGGGGTTGAAGATTTTTCGTAACTAAGGTGGTCCTCGAACTCCTTTACTGTAGAGGTGTTCGTCATGAGAACCAAAGTCAGTCCCCAGGTCGCTCGATACCGTTTGGCGGAGCGCCGCGCTCGGCTCGTGAGCCTCACCAATCTCCAAGCTCCTGAGATCATCATCGAGAACGAGAAGAAACTGATCGCGAACGCGATCTATGAGCTGGAGACCGGGTACACGAAGGAAGAACCGAAGGCGGCCTCCTCCGAGGGGTAACACCTTCGTGACCGACCTCTCCAACATCCCCATCCAAGAACTCAAGAAGGAGATCTCCCGTCGGGAGGAAGAAAGGCTTGCGGCGAAAGCAGCGAGCCTTCGTCAACATCAGGAAATCATCCTGAAGAACGTCCAAGCCCTCTTGGATCTGCTTCCCGAACACGATCGAACTTCATGTTCGGATTCCGCCCCTTCGAACAAGAAGAGGTGTCGTCGCTGCTCTTTCCTCTTCATCAAGAACGAGGGGTGGGTTCCCGACGACCTGAGGGTCTCGATCTCGACCGAAAAGGACAGTCTGTGAAGGGGTGGTCCGACAAGGTCGTGGAGAAGCGGGAGCGCTCGGGAATCCTGAAGCCTCCTCTCCGGAAAGTTCGCGTCCCCAGCGAGCGAGAGGAGGCGGCCGAGGAGTTCGCCTTTCAAGAGAAGGCAGTCCTCGGCCAACTCGAACTTCTCCGCCTCGCCCGGGAGAAGCTCGCGAAGATCGACGGAGAGAAGCTCCGCGAGCCGGATGAGCTTCACCGACTCGTCGTGAGGATCGCCCAGGCCGTGAACCGAGCCCTCTTCCGAAGGGTCATGACTCACGTTCAGAGGACCGAGACCCGAGAGGGTTGGATCGAGTCCGTCGAGGTTCGAGACGCGCTCATGAGCGACGATCCTTTCGCCGTCTTCGACGACGGGGAGCTGGCCGCCTTCCTCGACAAGTGCTGGACGCAGCCGACGCTCGCCGAGCTTCGAGCGAGAGGAGTTCGAATGGAGGAGATGGACGAGGGGTGGGACCTCCATCGCCTCTCCGCTCTCGTCGAAGGAGACCCCAAGAACGAATCGGTCCGGGCTTATGCGACTTGCGAGGCTCCGGCCAAATGAACCAGCTCTGGGCTATCCAAACGAAGCTCATCCAGGAGGACGCCACGGCGGCTTTCTGCGACGCCTTCCGGTACCTCGGTCTGAACTGGGCCGCGTTCCCCTACCCGCCGTTCGTAGGCCACGTCCCGGACTTCCAATGGGACGGCCCGATCGTCTACTACGGGTCGACGGCGCTCGTGAAGAAGGTCAGCGAGACCCCGAAGCTCATGAGAGGCTCGGCTCTCTTCTTCGACCCCCTGAGGCATCGCCCCGATTGGTATGGGCCTCAGTATGGGGAGGCCTACCTCAATCGGGGTTCGCGCCTCACCACCATCCGAGAATTCATCGGGGAGGCCCACAACCTCAAAGAGCGTTTCTTCGTCCGGCCGAACAGCGGATTGAAGATCTTCGCCGGGAAGGTCTTCGACTGGTTCGTCTTCCGGGACTTCCTCGAACAAAGCACGGGGAACTCTCTTCTCAGTCTCGACACGGAGATCGTCGTCAACGACCCGAAGACGATTCTCCGCGAGTTCCGAAATTGGATCGTGGACGGGGAGGTAGTCGCCTCGGTCCAGTACAAGGTCGGGAGCCGGATGTTGGCCAGTCCCGACGTCCCGGAGGCCGTACGAGACTTCGCGCGCTCTCAGTCGAGGATCTGTAGCCCCTCGGCCGTCTTCGTCCTAGACGTGGCGGAGACGCCCGACGGCTATGAGGTGGTCGAGGTGAACTGCTTCAACTCGTCGGGGGTCTACCTCACGGAGCAAGTCCTCGACATCGTGGCCGAGGTCTCCCTCTACCTGAAGAGAGCTTCTTGGCCGTACGTCCCGATCACCCCTTGAACGGCGTAACCTGTCGCGTGTAGGAAGCGGCGGGCCGCTCGTTAGATGGGTACGGTTGACATGTCCAGAACGATCTTCATCGGCGACGTCCACGGCTGCTTCGTGGAGTTTCAGGAACTTCTCGGGAAGCTGGGGGTCTCGAAGGGCTCCGATCGCGTCGTCCTCCTCGGCGATCTCATGGATCGAGGTCCCGACCCGATCTCGGTGATCCGCCTCGCGCGCGACTTCGGGTTCGAGTGCGTCATGGGCAACCACGACGAGAAGCACATCCGCTGGGCTCGCCACGAGGAGAAGAAGCGCCTCAACCCGAACTACAAGAACCCGATGCGGACGCTCCCCGAGAAGGACCAGAAGGATTCCCTTCTCCTTCGCGAGGAGGGTCACCTCGAATGGCTGAAGGCCCTTCCCTCGACGATCGCCATCGAGAAGTGGAACGCGGTCCACGCCGGGTTCGAGCCTCAGTTCTCGATGTTCCAGCAGCGGGAGGAGAAGCTCCTCCGGATCCGGTACGTCGACCCGAACGGGAAGATGGTTCCGATCAGCAGCGACACCGACCAGCCCCCTGGGACGGTTCGGTGGGCGACGGCCTGGAAGGAGCCTCTCCACGCGGTCTACGGCCACCACGCTCGGGACTACGAGACGCCGATGATCGACGTCTACGAGGACGAGAGCGGGGCGCGGTGGATGCGCTACGGAATCGACACGGCCTGCTGCTTCGGGGGCTACCTCACGGCGATGGTCGTGAAGGATCTCTCGAAGGCGGAAGAGGTCGAATTCGTCTCGGTGAAGTCGCGCGGAAAGTACGCGGAGCTGTGGAAGAAGGGTGAGGACTGAGGGTCGAGTGTAGAAGCTCGGCTCTCGTTCGTTACTCTGACATGGAACGCCACTTCGTACAGGACGCCCACGGTCAGCCGGATCTCTTCGAAGGGGAGGTCGAGATCGGCCGTCGAGAGACTCTTCCGAAGGGGGAGGCGCGATACGCCCGACTCTCTCGGATCGTAACGAACCGAGCCTTCGCGACGTTCCGGGTCGGAAACGGAAGTCTCCTCGTCGACATGCAGACGGCGAACCTTCTCGTCTCGCTCTCCGACAAGCTGAATGAGAAGAACCGAGAGAAGTTCCTCTCGATGGATCTTCGGCAGATGGTGTCGGTGGCCTGGAAGCTCGCCCTCGGAGTGTAGAGGGACGACCCTCGGTCGTTACTTGGAGAGGAGAAGAACATGAACACCACGAACGAAACCGCCGTCCAGTTCCCGACCGACAAACCGAAGCTTCAGCTCTCGGGAGAGGACGGGAACGTCTTCATGATCATGGGTCTCGCCGCCCGCGCCGCCCGCAAGGCGAAATGGACCGCAGAGCAGGTCCAGGCGCTCCAGGATCACCTTCGTTCGAGCGAGGACTACGACGAGGTCCTCCAGCGATGCATGACCCTCTTCGACGTGACCTGACCATGGCGAAGCTCACGCGCCGGGTCGGTACACGTCTCACTTCTTCCGAGAACGCGGGTCTCCAACGAGTCGCGCGTTCCATGAAGATCCCCGTGGCGGAAGCGATCCGACACGCCATCAACCTCTACGTGTCTCAGGACACGGACGAGGAGAACGATCGAAAGCGCGAAGCGCGCCGAGTACGAAAGATCGGGCTTCGATGAGCTCAGAGACAGACCCGCGAACCGACGAGGAGATCGCCTACGCGGCTCTCGAAGCCTGGAGAACCCACGCCCGCCATATCCTATTCGAGGCGAAGAGCGCTTCGAATCCGGACGTACGCGACGTCCTGGAAGGCGCCGCTGAGCAAGTGCTCAAACAAACCCGCGCTGTTCATCGCCTTCTTCAGAAGGCAGGCGTCAGGGGCCTAGGCCCGATCGACTACTAGAGAGGGAAGTCATGAGCCGTCAAGAGAAGAAGGATCCGTTCGAGTCTCTGGACGCTCTCGTCGAAGGCATCCAGACTGCCCACGAGATGCGTCAGCTCCTCGAAGAGATCTACAACTGGCTCGGCCCGTACGGTCGACCCGAGATCCCGCTCCTCCCGGAGAAGTACCGTCACATGAAGGAAACCCAGAAGCTCATGGAGGCCGTGACCTTGCCGGTCCCGCTCCAGATCAAGCTCCAGAGGTTCTTCGGCCACGACGACAACGAGTAGACGATGGGACAGAAGAGAGCTACCCGTCCTTGCGGAAGTCGTCAGTGCTCGGTCTCGACCGGGTACGACGACATGACCCTCACCTTCGGACGAGGGGACCTCGACGACTACGGCTATTGGGAGAAGCCCTGCCTCACGTGCGCGATGGCCCACCAGAAGGAGTACCCCAACTCCCGCGTGTGGCCCTTCGAGGGATCTCCGCCTCCGATCGCGAAGCCGGAGATCCATGGGGGCCAGAGGTGGGTTCGAAAAGAAGGGGTGAACTCGGACTACGTCCTGATCCTCTACTGGAACCTGTACGACGGGACCTGGCAGGTGGAGACCAGCGAAGTGATCGGAGCCCGAACCTCGGTCGCCGAGGCCTTCATCCGAGAGAACTACACGCTCCAGGAGTAAGGGTTCCATGACCGGAACCGAAGTCAAGAGAGGCGTCTACCGCCACTTCAAGGGGAAGCTCTACTTCGTTCACGAGGTCGTCCTCAACGTGGAGAACGACGAGCCGGCCCCGACCGTCTTGTACGAAGCTCTCTACGGGAAACCCGGTCGACTCTTCGTCCGCTCGCTCGCGAATTTCACGGAGATCGTCGAGAAGCCCGAGTTCAACTACCTTCGGGGCCCACGCTTCTACCGAGCCTACCCTGAGAACGACGAGTGAGATGGCTCCGTTCTCTCCACGCTTCAAGTCGAAGTATGTCCCCGGTCTCGTCATGTGGGAGAACGGGGCGGTGGTTCTCGTCGAGCTGGACGAACACGGCAACATCAAGAGGGTCGGGAAGATCGAGGCCTCGAAGCGTGTAGTGGTCAAGGAGTCGATCGGGCGCATCTCGGTCGACGACAAGGACCTCGCGCAGAAGATCTTCCGGACGATCGAGACCCATCTCTCGAACCGGAGGCCTCAGTGAGCCCGTATCGGAAGAACGCTCGCGGAGCCCCGAGGAAGTACACCCTGAGAGATCGCTTCCGACGGGTCCGAACCCTCGCTGAAGAAGCCTACACGAGGTACCGCGAGCGCGAATGCGTGACGAAAGGTCACTCGTGGTACGTGTCGAAGCGATGGGTCTTTGGGTTCGAGATGTACGTCACCGGAGTGGATCACTTCGGCTACGACGCGGAGTGTGGGAAGTGCGGAAGGAAGATCCGCATGTTCGACCTCATGGAGGCCGAGATCCGCAACCTGGTTCGAGGAGCCCCGGACCCGAAACTCTCGAATCCTCGGGCTCTTGAAGAATGGTTGAAGATCCCGGCGAAGGTTCGGTCTGAGACGATCCGAAAGGGAGTCCTCGCCTCCGGCGGGTACCTTCACGGACCTCGCGACAGCTGGACCTATCTTCGAAACCCGAAGGGATTTAAGGGATTCCCTCAGGTCGCCGAGTACTGGATCTACGGAGAGGTTGTCCACAACGTTCGAGGGATGGTGATCTACTCGAATCTGAACATCGTCTCCTCCCCGGACAAGAGGCTGGATGGTTGAGAACCCCTACTCGTGTCTGAGGGACGCCTTGGAGTCGAAGGGGCGCTCTCTGAACGATCGGATCATCCTGATCGGAAGTCGCGCCTCGGGTTGCGCTCGTCCGGACAGCGACTGGGACTTCCTCTGCGTCACGACCGACGTCCAGAAGATCCTCCACGACTCAACGAAGAGTCCCGTACAGGTGATCCTCGTCCACCCCTACTACATCCACGAGACCGAGCTAGGGGTTCATGCCGCTTCTCATGGGATCGGAATCACTACGTCCGTTCCTCGGAAGGAGACCCTCGACATCCCTCTCGCGACGAAAGCCCTACGACGTCGGACTCTCTCCGCAGTGAGAAGGCTCCTGGCGCCTCGAACCCTATCCGTCGGGTTCATTCGGAACGAGAGGGCCAGGCTCCTCCTCGACTGTATCCGCCTTCGAAGCGCGTGGGGTCGAACGATCCCTCCGAACGCGAGAGTGATCGAGACGGCGGAGGGCATGAGCGAGATAGAAGAAGCCCATCTCTACGTAGAGTGTCTCGGCCTCAGCCTGAAGGTCGCCGAAGGTCTATCCAATTCTCGTCGGACTTAGGAGTCGCTCGTGTCCCGAAAAAAGATCAGCACCACGGTCTACCTCCACCAAGATCAGTACGACGCCCTGAAGCTCCTCTCCGAGAAGACTCGGGTCCCGGTAGCGATTTACGTTCGCGAGGGAATGGACTTGGTGATCGAGAGACACCGCAAGAAAATCCTCCCCGAGCCCCTCGCTTGACCGTCCAAGATCCCCAGGGATTTTTGGGCTAGTATCAAGAACGAAAGAGCGTAAAGGGAGGGTGAAGGATCCGACTATTCGCCGGCCTAGGGTAGGGACAAAGCAAATGCACGAGCCGAGAGAAGCGCCCGTGGAAATCACCCAAGTCCGGAAAATTCTAGGCCCTCGGGTCTGGGAGAGTCGGACCCTGGGACGTATCGACCTTCCCCCGCCGGGGGACGGCCCCGAGCCCCACCTCATGAACTACCTTCGGGAAGCGTTCGCCGAGGAGGCCCGGATCGAGAAGCTCCTCCGCGCCCGAACGAAGTAGGGCATGAGCGCCGAGTTCTTGGAAGAGGTCCGGTCTCTTCGAGACGAGATCGAATCCACTGAGAAGGAACTGTCCAAGAAGAAGATCCGCCTCGCCCAATTGACGGGCGAGGGGATGTGGATGGACGGGGTCCGAGACCCGAAGTTCCCCTGCCCAGACTTCAAGAGGGGGAAACCGGCGGGCGAATGCGAGTCGGACGGTCACTACATCTGTAGCTCGTGCGTGAACCGGATCGTCTGCCGCGGATGTGGGAAGCATCCGGAAGATTGTAAGTGCGAGCCTGGAGTGTAAAGGGAGGCGCCCCGTTCGTTACTTGAATGCGAGACCTTCGCGTCAAGAAAGGCGTCCCCCATGTTCGACTTCCGCCGCCCCTACAAGCGCACCGAGACCGTGAACTCGTCCCTCGACACCGAGTTCGAGGAGGAGCACGAGTCCTTCGGGATGGTCTCGATCGGACGAATCCAGGGAGGTCGCCACCTCTTCGGTTCGAGCATCGAGCAACACGGGACGTTCTTCCGGCTCTCGATCACCCAGGCCTCCGTGAAGCACAGCCTCAGCCGGGACTGGTACCACGGGAACCTGAAGACGCTGATCGAGATCGATCTCTCGCCGGCCCAGTTCGCAGAGATGATCACGAGCCTCAACATGGGCGGAGGAGTCCCCTGCACGATCAACTCCATCCTTCACGAGAGGATGGAGGACCCGCCTCCCGGTGAGCGTACCGAGGCGGAGAAGATCCAGAAGACCTTCCGTCTGAAGATGAAGACCCTCGTGGGGTTCCTGAAGGAGAAGGTCGAGACGACGCGGACGCTCCTCGACAAGAAGACGCTCTCGAAGGACGACAAGAAGGAGATCATCTGGGCCGTGGAGAAGGCTCTCCAGGAGATCCAGTCGAACGCCCCCTTCGTTCTGGAGTCGTTCCAGGAGGCTTCGGAGAAGGTCTCGGCGACCGTGAAGGCGGAGATTGAAGCCTTCATGGCCCTCTCCCTCCACAAGCTCGGCGTCGAGTCGCTCCAGAACCGTCTCGGGAGCGGACCCTCCGTTCCGGCCCTTCCGGGGATCGTCGCTCCGGACGAGGAAGAGGGATGAGCCTCTACAAGATCCCCGAGCCCGATTCGGAAACCCTGGAAGCAGCGTTTCGCGCTTATCGGCTCGCGGTCGAGTACGAACGTCGGGTCATCCTGAAGTGGGAGCCACGAGACGTCGAACTTCGGAAGCTGGGCGAGTTCAACCGCACTCGCATCGCGTGGGAGAATGAGATCTACCTCGCTGAGGAGGTTCGGAAATTCGCCTCTGACATCCTTCTCCGAACGGCTAGTTGTTACGGTCGGCTCTACGGGATGGACCAGGTTCTCTACGACGCCCTCTCGAAGCGGAAGGACCGAAACCTCATTCGCGTTCTCAGAGCCGTCGAGAAGGCCTTCGTCCTGTTTCGCGAGCGAATGAAGAAGTCATGAACGACATCCTCGCGCTTCTCGGGGCTGCGGAGCCTGAGCCCCCGAAGGAGCCCTCCCCGGCTCCATCCGAGCCCGCTACGCCCCCCGAGGAGGCCACCCCTCTCTTCGTAGGTCCCTCGCTCCCCGAGGAGTCCTACGTGTGCCCGAAGTGCGGGAAGACCTACAAGGCGATCTTCCTCTCGGCTCCGGTGAACTACAACTGCACCCAGTGCTTCTACGGGTCTTCCCGAAGGTAGGAGAGAAGCGATGAAGGATCTCATCCAAGAAGTGAAGGACCTCGTTCGGAGGACGAACCTCGACCCGGATCTCATTCTTCGCCGCACCCGGGAGAATCTCCGGCCGGAGAGTCCGGCGGGAGGGGCCTCCATGAAGTACGATCCTGTCGTTCGGATCTTCCTCAAGATTCCCCAGAGTCGGGACCCGCAGAACTTCGTTCTGAAGATCCTGAAATCGCGTGGGTATTCCGAAGAGGCTCTGGCGCTCGATCGGTGGGCGGACGACGGAGGCCGAGTCTCGGAGAATCCGATCCCCACGTTCGCTTTCCGAACAGTGTAACGGGAGCTTCCTCGTTCGTTAGGCGTGTATGGGAACGATTCGTCAGCGCCGGTTCGTGAGGGTCTCGTCGTGAGCAACGTGCTCCGCCGTTTCGCCTACACCGATCGACACACCGGCTCGGGACGCTTTCGGGAAAGCACTCCGTGCGACGCGTGCGGGAAGCCGATCGGAACGGCCTACTACACGGACGATGAAGTCTGCGGCGCGACGGACGGCCCCGGGTTCTTCCTGTGCGAGCGAGTCCGATGCGTGAAGGCTCGGGATCTTCCGGTCGAAGAGCGACGGTCGCTCTACGGTCGGGTTCGGGAAGCGGCTCGCGCCGCTCACGCCGAGAGAGTGGCTAGAGCGAGGAACTCATGACGACGATCATTCTGGAGAAGCGGGCGACCGACACGATGGCCTACATCGAGGGGAAGCGAGAGATGTGGGACTGTGGGAAGACCTCGGACGAGGCGATCGGCCGTCTCGTCCGCACCCACGGCCCTCGACTCGGGATTCGGATCCAGGATCCGCCCGTGAAGGTCGAGCGCGATGCGGTCGACCTCGGGATCGGAGCGGTACCCCGGTGATCCGTCGGTACCTCACCGTGGGGGCGCTCCGGAAGGCGCTCGAAGGCGCGTCCGACGATCTCCCCGTCCTCGTGGCGGGAGGCCCGGATCACTCGTACCGAACGATGACCGGCTCCGGTGTCACCACCGTCGCGGTCTCACAGAATCGCGGTCGCGAGAGCTTCGCCGAATGGGCGGGCCCGGAGAACGCGAGCCCCGGCGAAAAGCCAGCTCCGGCCTTCGTGGTGGGAGGTTGAACATGAAGGCTTCAGCCATCTACTACGTCGTGTCCCTCAACAACGTCGCCGTGGACGCGGTCGGAAGTCCCGGACCCCTCTACCTCACCTACTCTGGGAAGAATCCCGAGGCTCCCTATTCGGGGACGACCTCGAAGCGCGAGGAAGCCTTCTTGTTCGGGACCTCGGAACTCGCGCTGGTGGAAGCGCGGAAGGTCTCTCACGAGTTCAAGGTCTGGCGCGTCTTCACCGAGACGGAACTCGTCGTCGACTTCGGAACGAGGTCGACGCCATGAGGGTCTTCGTTATGCAGACCCGACCGGCGATCATGCCGAGGGTGAAGTGCGAGAAGTGCGGATCGGTCGCGGCCGAGCAACCCCTCGTCGGTCACTGTGGCTGGAACGAGATCTCGCGCGAAGATCTGAACGAGACCTTCGGCTACGAACAGATGTGTGACCATCTGGTCGCCGCCTGCGTCCAGAACGTGGAGCCCGCAACATGAGCCGACAGATCTACCGCGTCCCCCTCGACTTCAACCATCCGCTCGAAGAGACCTGGCCCGGGTTCCTCGATTCGGGAATGGCGAAGTGCGCGAAGTGCCGCGCCCGACCGAAGGCCGGTTCCAACTTCGTTCGGAGAGAGGACTGCCAGGAGTGCTTCGGGTACGGCCTAGTCGACGTCGATCCGCCCTCCGGGGAAGGATGGCAGGTCTGGGAGAAAGTGAGCGAGGGCTCTCCGGTCACTCCCGTCTTCCCGACGGCGGAAGCCCTCGCGAAGTACCTCTCGACGGTCGGGGACCTCTGGCATCAGAAGACCGATTGGCTTCGTCGGGAGCCCCTCCCGACCTATCAGCAGGCGCTCGACTTCGTCCTCGAAGGCGGCTGCGGTGGGCTGACCATCGATGTCTCCCCCTCGTCCGTGACGGTGACGAAGGAGTATGGACAGACGAGGAACTTCCAGCGATGATGATCGAGATCAACAAGACCAAGGGCTACCTCTTCGTCGAAGACGACTCTTCGCGGACGGTGGGTGTGATGATCACGGGGACGGGAGACGTTCTCCTCACCCGTCCCAGCGGAACCCCGGGACGAGTAACCTCGTTCCTCAAGATCGACCGCGAGACGGCTCGGGAGCTGGCCCGAGGGATCCTGGAGCTGGTCGGTGAGGAAGACTCCTGAGGAGGGTCTTTCCGGCTGCCTAGGAGGCCCCGGGAGCCCTTCCGCCACCCCAGACCAGGTCGAGGCCGCTCGACGCTACTGCGAGTTCCAGGACGCCTATCCGGACGCGACGGGGTGCTTCTGGAAGCGGTGCGTGAAGGCCCGCCTTCCCTCTCTCCCAGAGCCGGGCCCGCTCCACCCCTACGTCGAGACGCCGTGTCATGACTGTCCCGGGAAAGGTCGAGAGCGCCTCGGCTTCATCGGAACCTTCTCGGAGGGTAAGTGATCCATGAGTACGAAGATCTACTACGGGTTCCGATTCCGGTTCCAGGACTTCTCTCGCGGCGTCGAGTTCCTCCGTTCTCGGATCTGGAACGGCGTCATGAAGCTCGCTTCCGAGTACGACTTCGTGGACTCAGTGACCGGGAGCGAGAACTTCGTGAGGGCCTACGGAGACGCGGGGCTCCATGTCTTCGTCGATCCGGACCGCGGATACACGAAGTATGTCTACGTGATCCCCTACGGACTTCCGCGTCTGATCGAGAAGATCGGTCGTCTCCCTCGATGGATCCAGGACTACGCCTACTGGAACAACACGGACCTACCTGAAGGAATGTCCGAGAAAAGATGGAAGGTTCGAGGGAAGACCTGGGACAGGGTCGCGCTCGACGACTCTCGGTGGGCGACGAACCGGATGACGATGGAGATCCTCTCGAACGCTCCGCACTGCCAGGTCGCCCTCATGAGATTCCTTCAGGAACGGAAACGGAAATCGAAGGTGTAGCCTTCGAGGTCTCGTTCGTTACTAGGTCATGACGAAGACGTTCCAGCCGGGCGATGTGGTGGGTTCGAAGCGATGGCCGTACCAGGCGGCCCATCCCGACTGCTGGCAGAAGCCGCTCCAGGGCGTCGTCCTCCAGCAGGACGACCCTCGCGTGTGGGCCGGCTCGATCGCGTTCCCCGTCGCGAAGCCGAACCGAGCGAAGGTGAAGGCCCACGTCGCCCGTTGTCGGGCGGAGGGTCTCCTTCGAGAGATCCCGGTCCTCTGGACGTGCCCTCGTCAGGGCGGCGTCGAGTTGAAGGTTTGGTGGGAGAGTCCGGAGAAACTCCGCTCCTACGAAGACGACTGCGCGGAGTGGGCGACCGCCCGTGATAACGAGAGGGCCCGGTACGAGGGCTCGAAGAAGGCAGCATGAGCGTCGCAATCCTCTACAGCCCCTGCTACGGGGGCGGTTGGTCGTCCGAACACAGCGGCTCCGACGAAGAGCGCTTGTTCCTCCTCACCTACCCTGGGTTCATCGAGGCCCTCGATCGTCAACGCCTCCACAACGAGGCCGAAGATCAGTTCGCCTACCGTCGCCCTCGGACCCCGGCCGACTACGAGCGGAAGGATCCGATCGAGATGGTCGAGGCGAGTCTGGCCGCCGAGGCGGCGATGCGGGACTTCGCCCCCGATTTCGCGGACATGTACGACGCGGACTTCTTCCGTCGTCTCCAGTACGAGCTGGTGCTCGCGGTCCCGAAGTTCCTGAGCGACTGGAAGGAGAAGTTCCCCGGGCGCGACTACCTCCCGCTCAGCGGTCTCGATGAGCTGAAGATCGGGGCGGTCTCGGATCTCTCGACGCTCCACATCGAGTGCCACGATGGGGCGGAACGGATCGGCTACCGGCGAGGGATTTGGGAGTAAGTCTCTCGTAGTGTCCGAGACCTCCGAGCCTCCTTCGAAGCCGAAGCCGACTCACCACGAGGTGAAGGCGAAGAAGTCCATGGAGGGATCCCTCCATGGAGGACGCGTCCGCGCCGGACATCGTGCGACGCTCTTCGGGATTCTCGGGGAACGCTACATGGTTCCGATCCGGAGCGCCGGGAGGCGCTTCTTCATGATCGGCAGCTTCCCGTATCGCTCTGCGATCGAGAAGGTCGCTCACTTCTCGAAGATCGCCGACGGGGCGGATCGTGCCCCAACCCGAGAGAACTATCGAGAGTGGGCGGACGAGTTCAACCAGGGTCGGGTGAAGCCTACGATTCAGATCGCGGCGACCGACGACAACATCAACGTCCGAACGTTCATGGCCCTGATCGGCGGAGCGAACCACGAAGGGTTCCACCGCCTCTACTCGGGCCAGTGTCCGATCCGAGGGAACGACCTCGAAAAGGCGATCGCCCCCTACTACAACTCGCGGATCCCGTACTCCGACCCGGAGACGCTCTCGCTTCTGATGGAGAGCCAGAACATCTTCGAAGACATTCGCATCGAGCGGATAGGGTGCGCCGAGTTTCCTGGGGTGTACACGAAGATGGCCGACCTGGCCGACTTCATCTTGGACCAGGAAGAACCGACCCGCGAACGAGACCGGAAGATCCCTCCCTCTCCAGCTCGAATCGCTCTCGCGGTCTTCCGCGAAGTTGGGCTCGGATACTCCACGGAGAAGACGCGAGAGGCCCTCGCCCACTACAAGAGCGTTTGTCCCGAGGTCGTGGAGATGATCCGAACTGGAGCACTCGCCCCTCTTCTGAAGGACGCCATCCCCAACGTAGGCTCCGAACGAGAGATCCGAATAGCGAAGCTCCAGTTCGGAATCAGCACCGAACTAGCGTTTCGACTCCTGAGCGTTCTACATGAACTGGCTTGGGCTCCGGAACCGGCGAAGCCCGAACCTTCGAAGCCTCAGGACGAGAAGAAGGCGGCGGCCGAGATCATCACCTCCGACCCGAGCGGGTTGAAGGACTACGCGAGCGCCTTGGAGAGCGTCCTCAGTCAGACCTTCGAGGACGAAGACTCGAAGATGGAAGAGGGGGAGAAGCCCTACCGACCCTACTCCACGACCGACGACCGGGTTGTCATGGTCGGAGGGAACGAGAAGGAAGCCCGTCGAGTCCTGAAGGAGATCGTCGCCTCTACGAAGTCCGAGACGTCGTACCTTCGTTCGAAGCTCCGCAACATGTTCCGAGCCCTAGAGAACGGCGACCACATCCACGGTGTTCGAAAAGGAACTCGCCTCAGCGAGCGCTACCTGGTGGACTCGTATGTCACGGTCCTCGGGGGGCGAGAGCCGAGCCGCGCGTTCATCGAAGAGACCGAAGTGATCGACACCTCCCTCTCCGCCATCATCGTACTGGACGAGTCCAGTTCAATGAAAGAGGGGACGAAGCCGATCAACACCAAACGGGCCCTCTACATCTTGAGCGACGGTCTCTCTTCGATCGGCGCGAAGTTCGCGATCGCGGGGTTCCGAGTTGACATGGAATCTTGGAAGGATTTGGTGAAAACCATATCTTGGTCCGAGGCAGCGAAGTACCACCGCGTTTATCCCATCACCTACGACGTCTTCAAGGGTTTCGAGGAGAGATACCAGGACGTGGCCTGGAGGCTGGGGAACCTGGTCGCCCAGGGTGGGACGCCGATGGCGGACGGGATCGAGTTCGGGTTGAAAGCTCTTTCGACCCGGAAGGAGGGACACCGAACCCTTTTCATCGTCACTGACGGGGAACCAGACCCGGAACACGAAGAGGTCATCAAGGGTCAGATCCGTCGAGCGAAGGAAGCCGGGATTCATCTCGTGGGCGTCGGCTTGGGGGAGGGATCCAAGTCCGTTCAGACGCTCTTCGAGGATCATGTCTACGCCTCGGAACTGAAGGACATGCCGAAGCTCCTCGTGAAGAAATTGGAGTGGATGGTCTCCCAATTCGGAACGACTCGCCGCGGAAAGACAGTCTCGAACGAATGAGTGTAAAGTCAGGCGCGGCGTTCGTTACGGACTTGGAAGGACTCGAATGATCAGAGTGACCCTGGGTAAGCTCCGCGAGGCGATCGACCTCGCGGAGCAGGCGCGGTCTTGTATCGCTCAGAATCGCGGCTTCGAGAAGGAGCAAGCCCGCGAGGCCTACGATCACGCGGTGGGGGAGCTTACGACTCCTCTCGTCGAAGCGATCGAGGAGTGCGCGGGAGATCTCGACCCTCGGGACTGGGAGAAGCTCGCTGTCATGGTCCACAAGCTCATCGAGAAAGGAATCAACCGAAAGTGACCCGACCCCGTACTCTCCGCGAAATCATCTCTTCCACCGGCATGGCCTCCACCGCTGAATACTACAGCGGCTACGGAGCGAATCGGAATGACGTGGGGTCCGAGCGCCTTCTCGCCATCCACAAGGGGATCCAGGAGTCCTTCGGCGAAGACGCCGCGAAGTCCTTCGTGAAGATGGTGAAGGGACTTCGGAGCCTCGCCGCGACGACGTTCCTCCTCGCCCTCTACGAACTCGACGCGAGGGGGTACGTCTACAACGCCAGCCCGACTCCCTCGAACATCCACGTGGATCGGAATCCGGAACGCGGTCAGATCGCAGACGGGTTCGTTCTCATGGCGGGTCTCATGACCTCCCAACGCTCGGATCCTCAGGCCGATCTTCGCGAGACGCGCATCATGAGGAACGACTTCCTCCGCGCGCTCGGCGAGAAGATCCAGATGGACCCCGACGAGATCAACGAGTACCGTCGGGAGATGGAGTTGAGCAACTGGCGCCACGAAGCCCAGCTCGCTTCGCTCGGCTACGACATCAACGGGCGTCCCCTTCGACGCTGGTGGTAGCAGGTCATCCTGATCCCGTCCCTGTGAAAAATAGAGTGTAGCGGAGCGCGCCTCGTTCGTTACACAGGGGAGGACGAGATGGCTATCTCTGACAAACGCCGAAACGCGATCGAGCACTTCGAACTCGAAGTGAACCACGGCTTCCGCTTCCGGAAGGAATTCCGCGACTGTCGAGGGACTCGCTCTCAGCGGAAGCGGGACGCGATCGACCTCCGGAAGTTCGAACGTCAGACGATTCGTATGCAAGTCGAGGCGCTACGCGCTCTCAGAAAGACGGCGGGTCTGTGATCAAGTCAACGGCAGAGCGCGAGCGCGACGAGAAGATCCGCCGGAACCTCCGAGCCTTGGGGAAGAAGGGTCGAGTCCAGCGATGGCTTGCGGGCATCGCTGATGCCCTCTTCACCGTCTTCGCGACGGGATCTCTCCTCGGGGCGGGCGCCTTCGGGATCGGCTGCTTCATTCTGATCTGGGCCCTGCCTTGGATCTTCGCGGCAACCGTTGTCGCTCTCACCCTCCACTACCTCGGAGTTTTCTGATGACCAAGACCCAGATGTTCGACGTGGACAAGGAGGGGCTCGCGAAGCTCCTCGCCCGACGCGGGATCGAGTTCGCGGCGCTGGAGCTGATCCAGAACGCTCTCGACGAGAACGTCCGAACCGTCAGCGTCCATCTCGAACCGAGTTCGGGGGGCTACTGGACGCTCCTCGTCGAGGACGACAACCCCGAGGGCTTCGCGGATCTCTCCCACGCGTACACCCTCTTCGCCGAGTCGAAGAAGAAGGGAAACGCCGAGAAACGCGGTCGCTTCAACCTCGGCGAGAAGCTCGTGATCGCTCTCTCGAAGGAGACGACGATCTCCACGACCACCGGCACGATCGTCTTCAACAAGAACGGTCGACGCAACGCGGGGTACCAGCGCGTCGAAGGGACTCGGGTCGAGACACTGCTGAAGATGAGTCGCGCCGATGTGGAGCGAATGATCGCGGCGATCCACTCACTGATCGTCCCTCCGTCGATCCGCCTCACTCTCCAGGTCGGAGAAGAGCCCTTCGCGCTGATCGGGGCGAGGGAGATGATGAAGAGCTTCGAAGCGACGCTCCCGACCGAGATCGCTGACGAAGAGGGCTACCTCCGTCCGACGGCGCGGAAGACGACGATCGAAGTCTACAAGCCGCGGGAGGGTGAGAAGGCGACGCTCTACGAGATGGGGATCCCCGTCGTCGAGACCGACGACGCCTGGCACATCAACGTCCTCCAGAAGGTCCCCCTCAACACGGACCGCGACAACGTCACCCCGAGCTACCTCCGGAAGATCCGGACCGAGGTCCTGAACGCCTGCGTCGACCAGATCACTCCCGAGGAAGCGCGAGCGTCCTGGACGAACGACGTCCTCTCGGACGACAAGGTCGCCCCCGAGGTCGTGAACACGATCCTCACCCATCGGTACGGCGACAAGCGCGTGATCCGCGACCCGAGCGATCCGGAGAGCACGAAGATCGCCGTTTCTCAGGGCTACGCCGTGATCGAGGCCGGGACGTTCTCGCGCGCGGTCTGGGACAACATCCGCTCTTCGGGGGCCGCGCTCCCGAGCGGGAAGGTCACCCCGAGCCCGAAGCCCTACTCGGAGGACGGTCGAGACCTGAAGATCGTGAAGCCCGAGGACTACACGAAAGGGATGCGGGCCGTCGTGAGCTACGCCGAACGCCTCGCGGGAGCACTCCTCGGCGCCGGACGTCTCCACATCACGATCGCGAGCGAAGCGACCTGGCCTTTCGCGGCGACCTTCGGAGGCTACGAGCTGACCCTCAACATGGGGCGTCTCGGGCGTGACTGGTTCGAGAAGCCGAACCTCGAAGCGATCAACCGCCTCCTCCTCCATGAGTTCGCCCACCACTACGCGGCGGACCATCTCAGTAGCGAGTTCCACGAGGCGATCTGCAGGCTCGGCGCTCGGCTCGCGCGCGTCGCCCTCGAAGAGCCCGGGTTCTTCAAGCTGGAGTGCTGATGAGCATGCCGACGGTCTACGCGATCCGACTCGGCTCCGAGCCGGATTCGTCTTGGTACCGCTTCTCCGACGCGGAGGCGACCCCGGGCGAGGTACCCATGATCGAGGGGGCGACCTTCATGGAGGACATGGGGGACGTCAACTGGCACCGCGATCGTCTTCTGGCGTCGGGTCGTCGTCCTGAGGATCTCTTCGTCTTCCCGGTGACGCTCCTGGTCTACCCGGATCCTCTGAACTTCAAGAGCGGAGAGTAAGATGGGAATGATGGACACTCTGGGCGATCACATGAAGCAGCTTGAAGGCGTCGAGAGCGCTCGGCGCCTGACGTACCCGATCTGCATCCGTCTCGACGGGCGCGCGTTCTCCGCGTTCACCCGCGACCTCGAACGTCCGTACGACGTCCGATTGTCGTCGATGATGTACGATCTGACCTGCGCGCTCGTCGCCGAGACCGGGGCTCGCGTCGGCTACACTCAGTCGGACGAGATCTCCCTCGTGCTGCTTCAGCCGAACGAAGACTCGGACGGCTACTTCGGACTTCGGGCTCAGAAGATCGCGTCCATGACGGCGGCCTTCGCCTCGTCGTGGTTCGCTCGGAATCTCGACGCTCGGATCCCGGAGAAGGCGGGCCAGTCTCCTCTCTTCGATTCGCGGGCGTGGTCGGTCCCGACGATCGCGGACGCGGCAGCTACGCTGCTCTGGCGCGAGCTGGATGCGCGGAAGAACTCCTACACGATGGCGGCCTCGACGTGCTTCCATCACAAGGAACTTCTCAACAAAACGAGCGAGGAGAAGCGAGAGATGCTCCGGAGCGTCGGGGTCGACTTCGACGCCTACCCGGAACACTTCCGGCGCGGAGCCTTCGTCACTCGGGTCGAGGTCGAGGTCGAACGGAAGTACACGCCCGAGGAAGCCGAACAACTTCCCCCGAAGCATCACGGTCGAAACGGGGGGACCCTCCGGTACGTCCGCAACGAGCTTCGGCCCTTCCATCCGAAGCCGCTTCACGACATGTCGACTCCGGAGCGTGTGGAGGCTCTCTTCGGGATCGTCCCCGAGAACGTGACCTGACGTCATGTATGAGAATGTCGACTTCCATCTTCGAGTGACTTGTGGTCTGTGCGACCAGACGGTGGAGTTCTGGTCACGGGTCGAGGTCGAGCACGAACGTCCGAGTTGGGACGACGGGGAGCAAACCTTCTCCACGACAGGCCACACTCTTCGGATCGTCAACCCTCCGAAGGGTTTCGTCTTCCGGTCGATGGGGTGGGGTTCGGGGAAGGAGTGGGTCCACGAGAACGCCTGCCTGAGCCCGGTCGCCCTCGCTCCTCTCCCGTCCTCGATCCCGCCTCCGCCGTTGGTTCCTCGCGGCCTCTTCCCCAAGAAGAAGCCTCAGCGCAAGAAGCGAGTGTAGAGAAGCTCTCCTCGCCCGTTACCAGGATCGAAAGGATCTCGAACAATGAGGAAGCCCACGAAGGAAGAAGTGCTCGAAGGTACGAAGGACTACGTCTCCGAGACGACCCTCTTCTACCAGACGAACGTCGGCGGAGTCGACGCTCTGATCTCGAATCTCACCGAGACGCCGAAGGTCAAGTTCCGCGCGACGCGGTACGACAGCTCCAACAAGAGCAAGACCGTCGAGACTTTCGATCAGTACGATCGGGCGCTCGATTTCCTCCTCGGGGCGTAACTGCTTCTTGAGGATGAGTCGGGTGAAGCGAAAGATCCGCCGCAAGGAACGGATCGAAGGATGGAAAGAACGCCGCGCTACCCGCTCGGAGTACGCGGCGAAGAAGTTCGAAGAAGAGCATGGTCGACCTCCCCGGCATGAGGCGGAGTCCGAATCTAGGAGGAAGCCATGAAGTATCTGATCAACGAGAAAACGGGAGAAGTCCACACAGAGCGAGTCGCGGCCTTTCTACAGGAAGTCGCCGAGCTTCAGAGGAAGTACGGCTTCGACTTGAACGCAGGTCACGACTCGCTCCAGGTCGACGTACGCGACAACACCGAGTGGGACGACCAGGCCCTGTTGTCGGCTACCGACAACACCGGTACGAAAGAGGAGCGAGACGAGAGACGACGCGTCATGCTCTCCGAGGTAACGCGTCGGGCGATCGCGCGAAAAGCGGCCGAAGGTTCGTGAAGCGTCGTAGAGCCTGAGATGGCAGATCGAATCCTAGGGATCGACGAGAGCGGGACCGGAGCTTGGGCCGGTCCCTTCTACGTCGCAGGCGTCCTGGTCGAAGACGAGGAGGACTTCGCGAAAAAGTGCGAGGGGCTCCTACGCGACTCGAAGAAGCTTTCAGACGGGAAGCGACGGGCGGCCCTGGTCCTGATCGAGAAACACGCCCTAGGGGTCTTCCGGTTCGTCGGAACTGTGGACGCGATCCGAACGATCGGGATGAGGGAGACGTGGAGAGAAGGGATCTCCGCAACCCTCCGTCATTTCTGGAAGGAGCTACCCGACGTCTTCATCGACGGCCCGTGTGACCGGAAAGTGGTCGTCCCCTCGAACCTCTCGGTGACTTGGGAGAAGAAGGCGGACGACAAGTACCCGTCGGTCATGGCTGCCTCGATCGTTGCGAAGACGTATCGGAACAACGACATGATCGCGCTCGCAAAAGACTTCCCTCACTACGAGTGGGAAGTGAACGCGGGGTACGGCGGATCCAAGGTCCACCGCGAGGCGATCAAGAAGTACGGGTTGACCCCCCATCACCGTCCGATCCAAACCTTCGAGAAGAAGGGGATCGAAGAGGCCGAGGAGATCGACATCCTCGATCTCCTCGGAGGGTAAGAGAAGGGATGTTCCTCAACGTGGAGGGACCCGCCGAACCACTTCCGCCGCGATAGCATTCCCCCATGGAGTCGCTCCGCTCACGGTGAGGTGGAGCCCGTCGGCGGCTCGGGGGAGCGAGGGATCGGTGAAGGGGTAGCTGTCGAAGTAGTCGACGCCGAAGACCTTCGCGTAGACGGCTTTGATTGAAGCCCCCAGGACCTGATGCTCAGCGTTCGGGTACTGAGGGGGTCCGGAGAGGATCACTTTCGGCTTCACGGAGTTCTTCAGCTTCGCGAGTGCGTCTTCGAGGTGCTGGTTCGGAGCGTCGTTCGTCCCGAAGATCAGAACGATCAGAGCCGGCTTCGCCTTCGCGACTCCGTTCGTGTACTGTCTCCAGAGGTCGGAGATCCGAACGTAGTCGTAGGGTCCCATGCCGATGTTCGAGACTCGGCTCGTCGCGTACCCGAACCCCCTCAGAGCCCGCTCGGCGGCTCCGCCCGGGTTCACGGACTGGCTGTCTCCGGCGAGGAAAATCGAGGTCATACCTAAGGGGTGCCGAGAGTGTAAAGACCGGGACCCCGTTCGTTACAGGAGGGGAGACGATATGCACTTCTGTCAGGACGAGTTGATTGCGATCATGAGCGTGGTCCCCTTCTTGGGGGTCGGGTTGATCTGGGCTCGAAGTCGATACCAAGCCGCGAAGCGAGCCGTTTTCGCGTACTTCGGGAAGACCGTTCCGACCCACGACCACTCGACCTGCTGCGAGGACCCGGAGACGACCCAAGAGGAAGCTCCGCCGACGGTTCAAGAGGACCCGGAGACGATCCAAGACGGCCCTTACCGGACGTCGGCGAAGAACGAGGACGACGATAACGACGTCCACGAGATCTGGGCCCTCATGTGGTGTAGGCAACGCCACTCGGATGACCTCCAGGAGTTTGCGAAGGGTCGCCTCCATGGGTTCTTCTCCGATCCGAAGAAGCGGGACATCGCGCTCGCCATCCCTCAAGCGGCTCTCAACGAGCTATTCCGCCGAGGAATTCCTCTGAAGCTCACCGACAAGGAATCCTCGGCGGCGTAAGGGTCCCTCTTCGGAGGTACCGTTCGAATGATGCTCAACGACGTCTTGATCAACCACGAGTTGAAGAAGCTCTTCCCCGACCACTGGCAGGAGCTTCGCGAGAAGGGGAAGGTCCAGCCCGCCTCCGTGGATCTTCACGTCCAGGGGCCGTTGATGCAGGTCTCGGCTCCGGGCTTCGGAGCCGAGCCGATTCGACCGGGGACCTCCGAGATGAGAGAGGTCGCGCCGATCTCCGGGGACGCCTCGGGCGTGAGATGGGTTCTCCGTCCGGGGATTCTCTACCTCCTCAGCACGAGGGAGAAGATCGCCGTCCCTGACGACCTCCTGGCTCGCCTCGACGGCCGGTCGTCCTGGGCTCGGGTCGGGCTTCGCTGTCATGCGACGGCCGGCTTCCTCGACCCGGGCTTTTCCGGGTACATCACCTTGGAGCTGGACGTCGCCGGCCCGCCGGTCGAGCTTCGCGAGGGAGACTCGATCTGTCAGGTCAGCTTCCAGAAGCTCCTCGGGCCCGCGAAGTACCCCTACGGGTCGAAGGGCTCGAAGTACCAGAACCAGACCGGGGTGACGGCTTCTCGGTCCGGGGAGGAGGCCCCTTGAAGCCTCAGTACGTTCACGCCGAGGCCTTCGCCCTCATGAAGTACGCTTCGAGGGCAGGGACCGGTCCGGACCCTCTGATCGAGTACGTCTGGAACAGCCGCGACGGCGTGACACCGTTCGGGATCCTCGCGAACCCCACGCTGGGAGATCGGTGGGCTCGAACGGAACTGTCTCACATCGACTTCGGTTCGGACCGATACGAGCCCTACTGGCCTCACGTCGGACTGAAGGTCGGAGATCGAATCTTCGTCGACATGACGCGAGGTCGCGCGATGGACTGGGCCCAAGAACGGGCTCGGATCATTCAGGCGGCGGATCCCGACGCGGCCCTCTCCGAGAGGGAGGTCGCTGACGTCGCGGACTCTCTCATGGACGATCCCGACATCGTCGTCGTGGACAACCTCCTCCTCCAGAAGCTTCAACGTACCTTCCCCCGACCGATGAACCTCATGGGACGTCGGCCCGAACGTTTCGCCTGAGGTCACCATGGCAAAGACGGAAGCCCAACTCCCCGAGATCACACCCAACGACGCGAAGTCCCTCGCCGAAGCGATCCGGAAGATCGACAAGGCGGTGAAGACCCTCGTCGAGTCCGGCTTGAACCGGAAGGCGCTGGTCGTCCTCCTTCACGAGGAGACCGGTGTCGCTCGGAGAGACATCAACGGAGTCCTCGACGGACTGGAGAATCTCGGGGCGGCCTTCCTCGACATGTCGAAGGAAGAGAAGGATCCGAAGAAGTGAACGAGCGACTCATGACTCCGGAACGTGAGCGACTCAACGCGGAGTTGAGCGACTGCCATTACCGAGGTCAGCGTATCCCGGCGGATGGCAAGCGACCCGACGGGTCGGTCTACATCGGCCGACCCGGAGAATACCTCTGCCACATCTGCGCACGCCTCGAAGCTGAAGCGGTCGTATGAAGGTGAGGGAGATCCGCTCCACCGGCATGGGCTGCGCCCTGACGGTCGCTTCGAGCGTGGCGTTTCTCTTCTCCGGGGTCATGGTCGTCGGCGCTCTCGTCCCCGAGTTCGCGTACCTCGCCCTCGAAGTCTCGGGAGTCGCTTTGATCGCGGCGCTCGCCCTGATCGCCGGCCAAGTGATTTTCATTCACTTCGGGATAGACTAGGGCTCCGCTCGCGCGAGGAGCTTCTGGCACTTCGCGCAGGTCACTTCACCCTTCTGATCGGTGAGGTGGTATCCGCCGTTGTTCCCCCACCGAGACATGCGGCACCACGGGGAGTACGTGATGTGCGGACTCCGGAAGTGAACCAGAGGGGCCTTCTTCGCGACGGTCTTCACCTCCGACGGGGCCCACTCCTGGATCATCTTGCAGCAATAGAGGGCGTCCGTAAGAATCTCGGTCCACCTCGTCTGAGTCTTGGACACGATCATCGAGTGGTAGGTCTCGTAGCTCGGGACGTCCATCGAGTACATATCTCCGTGGCGAAGGAGCGCCTGCCAATAGGCGTACCCGTCCCACTCGTTGGTGGTCTGTCGGGTCAACCGGGTCTTCCCGGAGAAGATGTGGTCCGGGAAGGTCGCGAGGCGTTCGAGGTCGCCCTGGGTCGACAGACCCATCGGAAACAAGACCTCCGCCAAGAAGGCCTTCGTGCAATCCGAGGAAACCTCGTAAGGCTTCCATCCGACCCCGAAGCACGCGCCGTCGTGGTAGACGTTCCCGTAGGTTCCGACCTGGCGCTGCCCGCCGGCCTCAGACCATCCGTGGCGAACGAGTAGCCCCTCCTTGTTGAGGCTGACCGGCCGGAAACACGCCCCACAGGTACCTTTCGAAGTAGCCATCGTTCTCTCCGCCTATGTAACGAGCGACGGGGTCTCGTTTACACTTCCGAAGATCGGAGTGTAAAGATCCGGACCTCGTTCGTTACACAGGCGGAGAACGACGATGACGAACTCGACCCGGAAAATCCCCAATGGTTTCCAGCTCTGCCCCGGCTGTAAGGGCTTCGGTAGTGTCACGGTTGGCTGTACCGCCCCGTCGTACACGAACCACGACGGCGGTCGCCCCTCCGAAGAGATCTTGGAGGAGTGTGAGGTCTGTCGCGGGGAAGAGATCGTCCCGGATTCCGACCTCTTCGAGATCGAGGACGACGGCCAGGACCCGGACTTCAGCGACGGCCCGGACGAGTTCGAGTCCGACGACATCGACGATTCGATGGACGGGGACGCGGAGTCGGCGCTCGCCTCGGCGGGCTTCGGAACGGACGAGGACTACGGTGGGGCCAGCGACTTCGATTTCTGAGCGACGCTCGCGAAGGAAGGGACCTCGAAGGGGCCCTTCCTTCCATCGGGCTTCGGGGGACGGGATCCCCTCGATTTTGATCTGGGGCGTAATGCTCTTGATCGCATACGGGTTCTTCCACCCGTGAGGAGTTGAGAATGTCGAGTCGCGCCTCGTTGCACAGTCTGGCCGAAGACGTCCGGGAGTCCTGCAGGGTCGCGGTGGTCGTCGCCCCCCTCCATGAGGAGCGTCCGGAGGACGTCGTCGGTCGAGTCGACCTCGATCAGATCGTCGATCGACACTTCGAGTCGGTCGAGGGCGTACCGGAGTGGAAGAAGACGAACATGAGCGCGTGGCGGCGCCTTTTCGAGTTCGTCCTCGAAGTCTACGGGAAGCCCAGCTCCGTCTACGGACAGGTCTACGCGGACGAAGATCTGGAGATCCGCCTCCACGGTCAATCCGGAGGCGTGGAGGCGATCCGAGTTTCGAACCGGAACCCCGTCGTGATCTACGGATCGAAGGGAGACGTCGTCCGAACCCACGGCGAGTTCATGTACCTCCGAGAGTCCGTTCTCGCTCTCGTTCGCGGAGCCACCCAAGAGTAATCGAGGTGTCCCCGTACCGAACCCCGGCCGTTTCCTTCGAAGCGTACCGGATCCACGCCTTCGAGATCGCGGAGGAAGCGAACGAGGCCACTCTGGTCGACATGATCATGAATTGGCCTCCCGTCTACGCGGAAGCCGCGAGGGCTCGTATCAAAGTCGTTGTCGCGCTATCGTTGGGGAGAGACGCTGACCGGAAGGCGAAGTGTATCCACCATGACGATCCGTCGGACGTTTCGTACTGAGCGCGGTCTCCGCGCTTACGACCTGGAGAACGACGAAGGCGAGAAGCTCTCCCTCGAAGAAGCCGAGGGGTCGTTGTCCTTCCGACGAGGAGACGAGAAGTCCATCGTTCTCGCCCCGGAGTTCACCCAAGAGCTGATTCCCCTCCTCGATCACTACTCCCGGTACGGGAACCTCCCGCTCCCGGAGATCGAAAGCTAGCCCCGTCTACGAGACACCCTAAGGGGGTAACGTCTCGCCATGACCAGAGCCAGCATTACGATCCTCGACGGTTTGGAGTCTCTCACCAACGTCGGGGCGGAAGCGGCTCAGAAGATCGTCGAAGATCTATCGGATCGTCGAGGCCTCAAAGGGTCCTGGGAGGGTATCGAGCCGGACATCCAAGCTTCGGTCATCGAAGCCTGGAGGCAGATCATCAACGAGGCCGTCTCGCGGAACTCGATGTCTCCGGAAGACCTGGCGATGATCCAGGCGCTCTACAGTCGGAGCCCCGCGCTCGTCGCTTCCCACTTGGAGAAGGTTCGCCAGGTAGGCTCCGGGAAGTTCATCGATCAGTACTTCCGAGGATACGGACACGCCTCGATCGGAGACTGCGGGACAACCACGGTCTTCGTCGAGGGGGTCTCGATGCTCGCGGCGAAGGCGATCCAGGATTGGCCCCTCTACTCTGGCCAAGAGGCGAGTACGAGGTACATGGACTTCTCCACGTCCATCTTCGAGAACCCCCTCGGCACCCCCGAAGGAGAGGCGATCCAAGAGAGGTGGCGGAGCTTCTACATGAAGTCGATGCCTGTGGTGAAGGACTTCCTCGCGAAAAAGTACCCTCGAAAGGAAGGGGACGACGCGAAGACTCACCAGAGGGCGATCTCGGCCCGAGCTTTCGACATTCTTCGTGCGTTTCTTCCCGCGGGCGCTCACACGAACCTCTCGTGGACGACGAACCTCCGTCAGGCAGGGGACAAGTTGAACTGGCTCGCGTGTCATCCTGATCCGAGTATCTCGGCCATGGGCTCTGACATCCGTTCCGCATTGAGCGCGAAGTACAAGAGTTCCTTCAAGGAAGACAAGGACGAGTACATCACCTATCGGAGCGCCTCCATGCTCCACGACTACTTCCTGGAATCGGAGGACTTCGTCGGCCCCTCGGATTTCCGTTCTCTTCTCGACAAGGCGGCCCTTTCTCGGTGCGAGGGGATCTTGCGAGACCGGCCGAGAGGCGTCGAGCTTCCCTACTGGCTCTCGGAGATCGGAACGATCCAGACCCAGTTCCACCTCGACTTCGGGAGCTTCCGCGATCTCCAGCGTCATCGGGCTGGTACGATGAGGATGCCCTTGCTCACCACAGGGCTAGGGTTCCATCCGTGGTACCTGGAGGCGATCCCGCCCGAACTCGTGATTGAGGCGGTGGGGCTGATCAACGTACAGAGATGGGCCATCGCGAACCTGAACGCGGATCCCGTCGTCGCTCAGAACTACGTCTCCATGGGATTCCGAGTCCCCTGCCGAATCACTCAGTCCCTTCCGGCGTTCGTCTACCGCTTGGAACTTCGATCCTCGAAGACCGTTCACCCGACTCTCCGCGCCGTCACCCACGAGGAGATCCGAACCTTCAAGGCGAACTTCCCCGACATCACTCTCCACGTCGACATGGACGAGGACTCCTGGACGTTGCGCCGAGGGACTCAGACGATCGAGGAGAAGGCCTGATGAAGGAGAAAAGGCGTCGGGTCTTCGAGGTCTTGGTTACCCACAAGCTCCTGGTCTCCGCCTTCGACGATCAGGAGGCCGAGCGTTGGGTGGAAGACCATGTCTCAACGTGGTCAGGGGAACCGGTGGCGGAAGTCTTCGCCTTCCCCCTCAAAGTTACCTCCACGCTCTCGACGGAGGAGAGGGAGAGCCTCCCCTGGGCCGCGAATGGTGTTTCGGACGCCGAGGCTCGCATGACCGTCGAGGAATGGGTCGAAAGGGAAGCGAAGGAGCTTCTCGGAAAGTAGAGTTCCCTCGTGGCGACGTACGAGTACAAGTGCGAGAAGTGCGGGAAGACCTTCGAGGCGGAGCAGAAGATGTCCGACCCTCCTCTGGAGAACTGCACGAAGAAGAAGTGCAAGGGGAAGGTAAAGCGCCTGATTTCTGGGGGTTCGGCCTTCGTTCTGAAGGGCGGCGGCTGGGCGAAGGACGGCTACTAGATCGGAGTGTAGACGTCGCGGTCTCGTTCGTTACTAGAGCGTGACCAACCGACGAGAGACCCTTCGGGAGCGATTGAAGACCCACACCCACATCGTCGTCCGAGGGGACGCGACGGGGCGTTGCGAGTTCCTCAACGACACGACGAAGCGCGGCGGAGGCTGGACGAAGCAGCAGTACCTCGCGATCCCGTACACCGAAGAGAAGGCGGTCGAGATTGCGGAACGCTTCCAGGGGATGGCCATCCTGGCCCCCCCGATCGACCCCCCGGCCCGTCAGTACAAGGAAGAGAGCGAAGCATGAACCAGAACGCGAAGATCGCGGGCGTCGAGAGCCCCATCCACAAGCACGACTGTGGAAGCTGCCTGTTCCTCGGCACCTTCGAGCGTCACGACCTCTACTTCTGCGACAAGGTGATCGGAGGGCCGACCCTGATCGCGCGTTGGGGATCCGAAGGCCCCGACTACACGAGCGGAGTCGAGTTCGCGGTCGGCGCCGAGAAGCGTTGCCGCGAAAACTCGAAGGACCTGAACCGTACGATCCGCGCGATTCGCGTCGCGTACCTGATCGCCCTGGACCAGAGACTCCCCCTCCGCCGATAGAGATCCGAGTCTCTGCCGACCAAACGACCGCGTGAGAAACGCGGTCGTTTTCATTTGACACCTTTGTAGATGGGTGACTCGGCTATCTCCCCCGACGGGAGTAACATGGGTCTCGCTTTCTCTACTGAAGGACGCGTCGCGTACCAAGTTACGGTATCGCCTAACGCGGTACCGTTGGGACGGTTCGGGAACGCTGTTTTCCGAGCCGACGCTCGCGTCTCTCATGTGGACCGCTTCTCGGTGAAGAAGTGGAAAGCGATTGTTTGGTTGAAGACCACGAAAGTCTCTCAGTTCGAGAGTCTCTGTATCCCTCTCAGCTTCGAGCTTCTCTCGACCCGAGAGGTGATTCGATACAACGACCGAGAGAACGAGTCCGAGGAGTGAAGACGTGAGCACGACCTTCGATCCCAAGCGGGTAGCCGTGATCGATCTTCCTCGAACGAGGTCTCACCACCTTCTCGTTCGAGGGAACATGCCTCTCGTCGGAAAGGACTTCGCCTATCCCGAGATCGAGTCGGCTCTCTCCCTCGACTTCTCGGCTGATCGCTTCGTCAGTATCTCCTTCATCGACAACACCGGTGAACGCTCGTCCTGGTCGGATGAACTGAAGGCGTTCGGAGAAGATCCGGGAAACTTCCCCGCCGACAGCTGGCCCCCATACGTTCGCCAGCCTGGCTGGGACCCGAAGAAGCTCTTGGGGAACGGCCATCTCGTCTACGGAAGTCTCGTTCGTCCGAAGTCCCACATGATCTGGTGGCCCTTTGAAGGGATGGCGCCGAATGACGACCCGAAGGTCTTCCTCCACTCCCCCGGCTGGGACTTCGCGGGAGTCGTGGAGTACATCCACGGGCTCTACCTCAATCTGAAGGAACCCGCCACGGTCTACTACGTCCACTGTATGCTGGGCGCGGATCGAACCGGAGCGCTCCATGCCGGCCTACTGATTCGATCCGGAGTCGACGTCGAGGAGGCCTTGAAGATCGTAGCGAGCGCTACTCCCGCAGGAGCCCCCAACTCCGACTACTTGAGGCTCGTCCGAGCCTACGCAGCCAGTCGGGTGGTCGAATGAAGCCCCGTCGACTGAAGGACCTCGTCTTCCTCTCAGAGGCCGATCCTGAGCTGGTGAGCATGGACGGTCGTCAGGGAATCGGATTCTCTTTCGACTGTCCGATCCACGACAACTGTCGCTTGGCCGTTCCCTTCCTGAGACCTCTCGATGGAGGACCTCCGGCGAGTTGGTTGAACGGGAAGCAAGCCTGGGACCACTTTGGAGACCTTCCCAACATCACCGTCAGCCCCTCTATCCACATCCTCGGAGGGGAGGATAGCTGTCAGTGGCACGGCTTCATACGGGGCGGGAAGTTCGACACGTGCGGGGACTCTCAGTAGCCTCGGGACCCCCGGTTCCGTAAAGGCTATTTCGCGACCTATAAACGCAGAGGATTGCCTCCTCCCGATGTGTCCCGCCAAAACCCCTGGCGCAAAGCGGCAATCGAGAGGAGGTTCTATTTCCTCGTCCCCGGATCGTAAGTCCTACCGGGTCCGTAGTTCAACAGGTTCCAGAACCCCCGTCTCATAAACGGACATGTACCGGTTCGAATCCGGTCGGACCCAATCGATCTCCCGGCGTAACCGGCTCGTGATCGGAAACTTCTTCTTGTTCTGGGCGGTCTTCGCCTGCGGTTTCTTCCTCGGTCGGTGGCGTCGTACGAACGACTCCGAAGCGAAGGGGATTCAGTTCAGCGAGCGGGCCATGAAGAATCTGAAGAAGCCCTGACCGGGCGAAGGCGTAAGGTCCGCAGGCTTCCGGACGCCTACGCCCAAGTCCCGGTCGGAGATACAGACTCATGGAAATCGCCTCCCAGTTCGACGTGAAGCGCCACGATGGTTCGGTCGAGAAGCTCACGGAGGCCGATCTTCGGACTCAGGTCCGCGGAGGGAAGCTCCTCTTCGAGATCATGGACCGAAGCGGCGACGTGAAGAAGATCTGGGACCCGGCGAAGGCCGTCGAGGTCGACGATGCTCGCCGTTCGTTCGAGGACCTCACGAAGAAGGGCTACAAGGCCTTCCACTGCTCGAACGAGAAGGGCGATCAGGGGGACCAGATGAAGGAGTTCGATCCGAAGGCGGGTCGAGTGATCTTCATCTCCCCGATGGTCGGGGGCTGAGTCGATGCCCGTTGGGTCTGCGCTTTCGGTGGCTTCGGAGGTCGTCACCTCAACGGCTACCGAGGCTCCGAGCCTCGAAAGAGATCTCCAGAGGTTCGTGGGGCTCCCCGCGACTCAGGCCAACATGGCGGCCATGAACAACATCTGGGTCCGTTGGAACACGGATCAGACGTGGTTGAACGCGACCGCAAGCTCGATTACGTCCTACACGACGAACTCGGCTACGTGGTCCGCCTGGAACAACAGCACCCTGGCTGTCACTGCGTCTGGTTCGGTCTACACGATCGACAACACGTGGGCGAACTGGAACGCGGGAACCGCGACGATTTACAATCGGAACTGCGTCGTTGCTCCGGTGGAGACGCCCGACCAGAGGATCGCGCGAGAGGCCCGGTACGCCGAGCAACGCCGAGTCCAAGAAGAAGAGCGCCTCGCTCGTCTCGCTACTCGGAAGGAAGCCGACGCGAAGGCCGAAGCCCTTCTTCGAGCCCACCTCACCCCCGACCAACAGGAACAGCTCGCTCGCGAGGACTGGTTTCTCATCGTCTCGAAGTCGGGGAAGAAGTACCGGATCTTCCGCGGTCGCGCCGGGAACATCGACCTCATCGACGAGACCGGGAAGGCTCTCAAGAGTCTTTGCGTCCATCCTCGCGATGACGTTCCGGATGCTGACACGATGCTGGCCCAGGCGCTGATGCTTCGCTTCGACGAGGAGTCGCTCCTGAGGCTCGCGAACGCCTCCCAGCCTCGGACCCGTCCGAATCTCCGACTCGTGCCCCCGACGGCTCCGGTGGCCCAGGCGGCCTGATTCCTCCAGACCTCGAAGTTCCCCGAACGCCTTCCCGGCCAACCACCGGCGAAGGCGTTCGCCTTTCCGAGGTGTAAGTACCCGTCTCTCCTTCGTTACAGGTCGGCTATGTCCAAGAACCTCCATCCTCCCTTCAACTACGCGGCCCACACGATCTTCCTCGCGAACCACGGAAGTCACGCCTACGGGACGAACCTTCCGGACTCGGACGTCGACACGAAGGGGATCGTGGTGGCTCCGAAGGAGATCGTCCTCGGATTCGCCTACGAGTTCGAACAGTTCGAGATCAAGCCCGAGGACGCACCTCCAGGAACGAAGCCTGAGGATGTGATCGATCGCGTCCTCTTCGACGTCCGGAAGTTCTGCCTCCTCGCGGCGGCTTGCAACCCCAACATCATCGAGGTCCTCTTCGTCCGGGACGCGGACGTCCTCTTCATGTCGGAGGAGGGAGGGATGCTCCGGGAGGCTCGGGAGATCTTCCTCTCCCAGGCGATCCGCGCGACGTTCTCGGGGTACGCCTACTCCCAGCTCGGACGGATCGAGACCCACCGCAAGTGGCTCCTCAACCCGCCGAAGGTTCAGCCCGACCGGAAGGACTACGGACTGGAGAAGGTGAAGATCTCCCCCGAGATGATCGGAGCCTACGAGGCCACGATCGAGAAGACCCGAGAGAGCGGAGGGGAGATCGAGGTCGACCCGAACGTCATGGAGCTTCTCGCGGCGGAGAAGCGCTACCGCACCGATCTGAAGCACTGGAACCAGTTCCTGGACTGGCAGAAGAATCGGAACGAGAAGCGTGCCGCGCTCGAAGCGAAGTACGGCTACGACACGAAGCACGCGATGCACCTCGTTCGTCTCATGAGAATGTGCCTGGAGATCTGCTCCGGGAAGGGGGTGCTCGTCTATCGCGACGACGCGGAGGAGCTTCTCGCGATCCGCCGGGGCGAGTGGTCCTACGATCACCTCATGGAACAGGCGACGAAGCTTCAGGCCGAAGCCAAGAAGGTTACGGCTCCGCTCCCGAAGGATCCGAACTACGCCAAGATCAACGATCTCTGCGTCCAAGTCCAAGAGTCCTTCTGGCGAAGGAGTAATGGGTGATCAGGAGGGTTCTCATCATGGGTGTAGACGCTCGATCTCCGACGGTGGTCACTACGGACAGCGTGCCTACGATGGCGACCCGGGATACCGTGGATCACTCCACGGTCACCGCGTTCGACGTGGAAGTGGTCGCGGGGTCTTCCTCGAACAACGGTGCCTACCACGTTCAGAAGCGCGTGTTTCTTCGTCGCGAGTCGGATGGGCTGCCTGACCTGATCTCGTCGATCGACGTCTACGCCCCGATGAAGAACACGGCGGCCTCCCTCTGGGACGTCTCCTTCGACTTCGATGGGGAGGGGAACCTTCTCGTGATCGTGACGGGAGCGGACGGGGTCACCGTGAACTGGCTCGTCAACGTCTTCGGGGTCCAGACCCAAACCACCGTGATCGACCTCGGGGAGTGAACCCCGGTACGGTTTCGGATGAAGATCCACCTCTACGCCCAAGGGGCCCATCACGATGACGCCTACATCGTGGCCGACGCCGAGGGGCTGGTAGCTCTTCGAGACGCTTGCGACGCGGCTCTTCGGAAGGGAGCTTCGGCGGTCGAGGTAGAGACCCAGGACGGGGAAGGCTACGCCTTGATCGCGGTGAATGTGGAAACCCGTGATCCGAAGTGGGACCAGCTCTACCTCCCCTACACGATCCCCGAGTTCTCCGCCTCGTGCTTGGAGGGTCGTATTGGCCCGGTCGATGTGGTGGGGCTTCTCCGGTACCGCGAGCTTCAAGCGAAGCTCCGCCAAGGCGTAAGCTCTCAATGAGTAGAATCGACGAGATCAAGTCTCGATTGAAGGCCGCTACCCCTCAGCCTTGGTGGGCAGGACCTACTCCTTTCTATCTCCGCATGGGGCAGAAGAATCATCCAGACGGGACTCCTCCACTCACGATCCGAAGTCCGTCGAACTCCGAGGAGATCGCCACGGTGTGGACGTGTTGCTTGCCGGTGAGGGCGAACGCGGACCTGATCGCGAACGCCCCCCAAGATCTCGCCTGGCTGATCTCCGAGGTCGAGCGGCTCACCGAAGAACTCGGGAAGCGCTGATCTTTGGACCTCTCGATTCAAGCCTCCTTCGGGTGCATCACGGTCTCTTGGAGAGATCCCAGCAATCTTCTTCGCCGAGGAACCGTCGACCTTTCAACCCACGAGCCGGGAGTGTGGTGGGTGAATCGCGCTCTGGTCCAGGGACCCAATACGAGGAGCCAGGGGCTGGGCTCCCGACTTCTTCAGGCAGCGCTGAAGGTAGCGGCGGATCAGGGAGCCCGACGCGTCCTAGTGACTCCGGGGGGATACGACGAAGACCCAGAATCCCAAGCCCGGTTCTACGTCAAGAACGGGTTCGCCGTAACAGAGACCGAAGGATTGTACGAATGGGTGAAGCCCGCCGACGCCGCCTCTACCTGAACGGAACCGAACCTCTGACCGAGGAGCGTGTTCGTATCGGTTGTGAGCTGGCTCTCTTCTTCATGTTCCTCTTCGTTCCCCGCGGAACCGACGAGAACGGCAACTGGTACTTCCTTTGTATGGAGGAAGCCCAGAAGTACCCCTGGGGCGGGTACCGCCATACGTGGTGGCACGCCCTTCGAGACTTCGGGGAGATCCGAGAGGGGAAGACGGTCAGCGAGGAGATCGCCGAATTCCGAGCCGACTTCGAGTGGAAGCTCAACCAGTATCGAACCGTCCTGAAGGGACAAGTGGAATCGATATGGTAGCCGTCCGTCTTCGTTGTACGGGTTCTGTATCGGGAACCGCGGCCTCCGTGACCATCCCCCCGAACTTCTCCGGGGTCTGTGATACTTGCGGTCTTCTCGTCCGGGTTTCGGACGGGGACGCGACTCACACGATCGAGACGTTCATGGATGAGGCTGTAGCCGAGGTGGCTGTGAGGGCAGGCCTCGCCGAGTATCCTCCGGAGGGCCCGTGAGACTTCTCGACTTCCTCTTCCACCGAACGATCTCCGGTCTCGACGGCCCCTACCTCACGAAGTACCGACTCCTCAATCTGGGGAAGAAGTTCGTTCGGATCTACATCCACCAGTTCCACCGCTCCGACGAGGACGAGGAACTCCACTCCCATCCCTGGAAGTGGGCGCTCTCGATCGTGCTGAAGGGCGGCTACATCGAGTTCCGCGAGAAGCCTGAGACCGACTCCACTTCGACTCTCGTGACGCGGACCCTGCGCCCGGGGTCGTTCAACTTCATCCGCGACATCGACTATCACCGAGTTGACCTCCTCGAAGGAGAGGCGTGGACGTTGTTCATTGCGGGTCCTGAGACGAACAGTTGGTTCTTTCTGGACCCGAAGACCCGAACCTACACGCCATGGAGAGCCTTCGTCGCTCGGAAGGGCCTCCCGGTATAGTCAAGAGCCGTGACCCGCCGTTCGCGCTTCGTGTTCTTCCTCCACAATGTCTTCGTACATCCTGTGTGCGGAGTGCTTTGGGCTTTGGGAGCGGAACGAGCCGGGGATTGGCTTCATGAGGTGACGGCACCTCCGATGGAAGAAGGCGACCAGTGAGAGCCTGCCCCGACTGCGGTCTGATCTACAAGGATCCGAAGAACGTCTCGGAGCAGAACGCTCCCTTCGTGTGCAAGTCATGTCTCAAGAAGACTCCGCCGCGTCCTCCGGAAGGGTGGCCCACGGAACCTAGGTGGGTGAGCGACAACCGAGGGCGGGGGGTCTTCGCCATCCGAGACATTCTCAAGGGGGAGACCGTCGAGCGGTGCTGGGTGATGCCGATCCCTCCCGACGAGTCGAAGGCGACCCTCACGATCCCCACGATCAATCGCTACCTCTTCCCGTGGGTCAACGGAATGAGGGCAATCATCTCGGGGGACGGGCTCCTCTACAACATGGACTCGTTGGAGTCTACGAAGCGCGCGCCGAACACTGAGTGTGTCCTTCGAAGGGGGATCTCCGCGATCGAGTTCCGAGCGCTTCGGGATATCCGCGCGAACGAAGAGCTGACCTGGAACTACAAGAAGGCTGTCATCCGGAAGGTATGAGGGTCTCGCGTAGAGAGTCTCTGGACCGGTACTACCTCCTCTCCTTCAGAGGGTTCGGTCTCTTTCTTCACCGTATCAAGAAGGCCGATCCTGAAGACACACTACACTCCCACCCGTGGGACGGGGTGAGTCTGATCTTCGGGGCTTACCAGGAGACGAAAGTCGGAAAGGCCCCGCGATGGAAGGTAGGGCTGAACCTTCTGAAAGGGGACGTCCCCCATCGAGTGAGCCTTCCCTTCGGACCCGTCTGGACGCTCTTCCTTCACGGAAGGCGCTACAACCAATGGGGCGTCTTCGATCTGGAGGGGAACCTCCTAGAAGCCGAGCCCTGGCGCGGTGTCGAGGACGAGTCTCGGACTTCGTATCGAAAGCCCGGGTAGCGCGGCTATAGAGACGGGGAGACGATGGAACCCGCCAACCCCGACAACAAGGTCCTCCTTAAACAGCTGTTGGGGATCCTCCGCGCTCTTCACTGGAGCCACTGGACCTCTCACTGGCAGGTTCGAGGCGATACCTCTTACGGGGACCACCTCCTCTTCGAGCGTCTCTACACCGCGATCACGGATGAGATCGACGCGCTCGCGGAGAAGATCGTCTCGTACTACGGAGCGGAAGCCGTCTCCGCTCTCCCGAGCATGGAGTTCTCCGAGGACTTCCTCGCGCTCTATGACGAAACGACCGACGTCTACAAGCGCGCCCTCCTCATGGAGACCCACTTCCAGAACGCGGCGAAGAAGGTCTACGAGACGCTGAAGGGCATGGACGAGATGACCCTCGGGCTCGACGACTACATCATGTCGATCGCCAACACCCACGAGACCCACCAGTACCTCCTTCGCCAGAGGCTTCGTCCGGGTCGTGTCGCTTCGCTCACCTACGACGATCTGAAGAAGGCGGCGAAGAAAGCCGGAACCGCTTGGGTGTCCGGGCTGAAGAAGATCAAGCCGAAGCCGGCGTCAGTGACGCTCGTGAAGTCGGTTCCGGGATCTGTCCCCGGGTGGGACTACTCCCTCTACACGCTCGTCGAGGTCGCGATGGGAACGAACCCCGTTCGAATCGCCGTATCAATCAGCGTGAAGGAAGGCGCCGAGGCCTCCGGATACGTACAGGGAGACGCCCCCTACGGCATGATCTCGACCTTCCGCGGGAAGGACTACGAGTCGGTCTCGAAGAAGCTACTCGCGGACGCGGTCGACCACCTCAGCGCTTAGGAGGTCTGGACCGAAGGGTCCTCGACTCCCGAGAGCATCGCGACGGTCTGGGCGACGGCCGAGGGCAAGATCTTCCCGTACTGATCGGCCGGTAGGTTGATCTTCCCGTCCGAGGTCTTCTGGTCGTCGTCGAGCTTCTCGACGAACTTGTTCATCACTTCGTGGATGAAGCCCCAAACCTCCGGGGCTCCAGGCGAGAGCGGATCCTTCTGCACAGCCCAGGAGAACTGACGCGCTCGGGTCACGAGAGCGAACATCTCCTTCGGCTTCAGCGACGCCCAGATCACGGCCTTCGAACCGGCTGGGGTGAGGTCCTTCCCGTCGAACTGCTTGTCCATGATCCGCGCGAACAGATCAGTTCGAGTGATCGCCTTCCCTTCGTAGACCTCGGGGAAGATCGGCTGCCAGATCCCTTCCTCGTAGGAGGACAGGATGAAGTTCATTCCGTGAAGGAGCCAGTACTCGTATCCTCCCGGACCGAGGTTCGAGGAGAAGTTCTCCAGAGAGGTGGCGAGCTTCTTCTTGAAGAGGGTCGCCTTTCGGATCTTCTCGGTCTGGCGAGCCTTGGCTTTCTCTCCGGCTTTCTTCGCGCGGATCCCCGCCTTCTTGGACTGGTTCTTCTTCGTCATCTTCAGACGTTACGCGTAGAGTCGTCAGTGCCGGTCTTGGATCAACGGAAGGTGTGGGTCCTGCTCTCCGAGGGGGTCCACGAAGTCGCACGTGTGGTGGAGAAGACCTACGGGCCCGCGGGCGGGAAGGTCATGGTCGCGAAGAACGGATCCGTTCTCGTCACGACCGACGGGGCCGCCCTCACCCGAGAAAGCCAACTCGGAGGGAAGCGACGTCTGGGGGCGACGTTGGTTCGAACGGCGGCCCTGAAGACCGAGGCTGAAGTAGGGGACGGGACTTCGACGACGGTTCTTCTGACGAGCGCTCTACTTCGAGAGATCGGAAAGCTCGCCGTAGCTCCAGATTGGGATCCCGTTCGAGTGGTTCAAGAGATCCGATCAGCCGCGGAAATCGCGGACGCCTCGATCTCGAAGCTCTCGGCGCCCCCGGACGAGGAAAGTCTTTCGCGGATCGCCCACATGGCGTCCCACGAGGACCCGCTCGTAGCGGAGAAGGTCGTGGAAGCCGTCCTAGGAGTTGGGGAACAAGGCTCCGTTGTGATCGCCGCCCACGAGGGGACCGGCATCGTCCTCGAACAGAAGGAGGGGCTCCTTCTTCGTTCGGGTTGGGTCTCGTACGCGATGGCTCCGGAAGGAGCGAACGAACGAGAGATGGACGGGCCTCTCGTCGCGGTCTTCCGCCGGCCGCTTCGGAAGTCCGAGGACGTAGCCGCTGCGATGGAGGCGGCCACCCAATGGCCCGGACGCGGTCTTCTGATCTTCGCCCCGAGCGTTTCCGGGGAGGCCCTCGCTACGATCCTCGTGAACGACAAGAAGGGGGTCCTCTCTTGCGTCGCGGTGGACTACAGCGGGTCTCCTGGAGATCTTCTCGACTGGTTGGAGGATCTCACGACCGTCACGAACTCGACGCTTGTAGATCCTGACGCCGGTCGTCCCGCAGATCAGTTCAAAGGTTCCTGGTTGGGGTACGCCCGACGAGCTACGATCTCGAAAGACCGAACCCTCCTCGTCTCGTACATGGACGAGGAGATCTTGTCCGCGATCGATCGCCGAGTCTCCTCCCTTCGAGCCCGGGCGGAATCCTCCGAGTACCCGTTCGAACGCGACCAGCTCACCGAACGAGCGAGCACCTTGGACGGGGGCCTGGCTACGCTTCGCGTAGGCGGCCTTACGAAGCAAGAGGCACAGGACCGTCGGTCTCGGGTGGAGGATGCCCTACGGGCTGCGGAGACGGCCCTACGAGGTGGAATCGTCCCCGGGGCGGGTCGGACGTACTTCGCGGCTTCCTTCGACCTCCCGGAGACGGTCGGAGCTTCGATCTTGAGGTCCGGACTTCGCTCGATTTTCGGGTCTCTCGCGAAGAGAGCGGGGGAAGAAGCCCCGGTCCTGATAGGTCAGGCTGAAGCTCGTCTCTCGAAAGATACCACCGGTTGGCTCGGGTACGACCTCGTGAAGAAGAACTGGAGGGACCTCCGAAAAGCTCCGAAGATCGTCGACCCTACAGAAGTGGTCCGATCGTCAGTTCGGAATGCGGTTTCGGTCGCTTGCCAGATCGCACTTTGCGGTGGAGTCCTTATCGCCAAGGTGAGACGATGACTGACCTCAACCAGACCGTGTCCTCGCTTCTTCGGACCGCGTTCCCGGACCCTGAAGTGATCATCACCCCCGAGGCCGTCGAGGCGAGTCTCCGTTGTCTCCAGGACGCGGCGGCGAAGCACCCCCAGCTCTTCCAGGGCCACGGGATCGATTCGTTCCACGCGACCGATCCGGCTCCTCCGCCGCGCGATCCGCGCGCGGATCCGCGGATCGTGGACTACTGGGTCGGAACGGGAACCCACCACCGAACTTCCCCGATCGAGTCTCGCTTCCCGGTTCAGCTCTACTTCGCTCGCGTCTCGGTTCTCGACGGGTGGGAGACTTCCCCGATCGAGACTCCGATCGGAACGATGTACGCGGGAGACCACAAGCTCTACTCGATGACGCTCGCTCGCGAGTACCTCGCAGACATGGCGACGACGCTGAACATGAAGTTCCCGGCCCTCGACCGGGTCCATGTCATCTCGCCCGTTCGATCCGGAGGCTCTCGCTTCGGAGCGATCGGCGTCTACCTCTTCTTCGCTCACCACGAGCGAATCCCCTTCGCCTACGTTCTCGAAGCGGGAATGGCGACGGGGGAGAGTCGGGTCCTCTACTTCGGACCGGACTTCGTGAATCCGATCCTTCGTCGAAGTCACTACCACCCCACTCCATTCTCCGAGGCGAGCTTCTACTACCGCGGCCTCGTGAAGCTCCAGGGCGCAGACCCTTCGACCCTGACCGTCGAAGTACTGAACGACCCGAAGTCCGAACCCCACATGAGGGTCGACATCGCCTACTCCCTCGTCCCTGAGGCCTTCGCCGTGAACGTCTTCCCGGCTACCCTGACCCTTCAGGCGGCGTGTCGAGTAGCGGCGATCGCCGAAGCGTCCGGAGTCCCCTTCCCCGACCTGGGTCCTCTGACGCCCCTCTTCGCCCACCTCGGGAGAGAGATGTACCCGTGGATCACGAAGAGGGG